>JAEEGL011180964.1_pt1 | contig 32143 bp, 12 predicted proteins | sample 9134231 | NCBI WGS metagenome assembly JAEEGL01 (sample SAMN16246548, study PRJNA631951) | gut metagenome | biome: gut microbiome; feature: rumen; material: fiber-attached | host: Bos | place: Iran: Karaj | collected 2018-10 | reverse complement strand
TTTGGTTTTTGATCTATTGATAATGGTATTACCTTATCTCCTTTCACTATTATTCCACGAGAATCACCTACATTTGCTGTTATTAACTTTGTTCCTAATTGAAATGTCATTACACATGTTGTACCACTGAAATTTGCGTCTATGTCACTTTTACTTATTTCTTTCTCTGCTTTGTGAAAAGCTTTTTTTATTATTTCATAATTGTTCTTTTTTAATACATTATATACTGATTCTTCATCTGTTAATTGATTTAATTTCTTATGCTTTGCGAAATAAGATGTAAAATATTTTGTACAAAATTGACTCACTAAATGACCATTTAAACCATGACCATCCATTACTGCAAAAATGTTAAAATCATTTAATTTGTATTCATTTGGTATTACAAGGTAACTATCTTGGTTTATTTTTGTAAAACCATCTTCACCTTTTCCTGCTTGACTTTGATATGCTAAATTTTTTATTGTTCCTTTTTGTAAATTTACTTGTTGATCATGATGTTTTTTTGGTGAGTCACCTTTTTTTTGAGGATAATTATTATCATTTAAACTCAAACGCTTTGATTTATTATGAGGCTTTGGACTATCTTTTTCGTCACTGTCACTTCCTCCTCCCATTAAATTTATGTGGAATTCTTCATTTTTTTTCGTCTCTTTTATTGCTCCTTTCTTAAAACTTGGAGATAGAAAACGCTGTTGTTTTCCTTGTTTCTTTGATTCCATTTTTTTATTTTTGTTAGTTTTATATTTTTATTTATTTATCTTTTTTATTTTATTTTAATTGTTTTTAGAGGGGTTTTTTTGGTTTTTTACAAAAATATTTAATTCTTTTTTTCATATGTATATAGATTATTATAAATTTGTATATATTTTGTTATTTATTTTTTTATAATAATATGATGTAATAAATTCTTTTAATAATATATTTACTGTAAATTAAAAGAATATTCTTTGAATAACTAATTTTCATATTTCCTTTTAAAGTTCCCTTTTTTTATGAATATATATTATTAAACCATAGAAGATATTATATAATTTATAAAATATCATATATATAACTTTAATAAATTTATTGAGTAAAAATAATACTCAAAATATATAAAAATTATAAATATTAATATTCGAATTTACAAAAAAAGCCACCAATTCTATGTAAATAAATAGATTACAAAACATAAAAAATAATAATAAAAAATCCTATATATCAATGCAACTAATAAATATAAGCTTATCTTTTAACTATTAATATTATTTTTCCAAATTCCTAATCCATTAACATTTAAATTTTTCCCTTTTTGATTTTGAACAATATTAATATTAGGACTTCCTCCATTAATCATAACATTAGGTGGAATCATCAAAGTATTACTTCTCATTCCAAAATTCAAATTATTTAAATTTGCATTGATATTATTATTTAAATTAGCATTTAAATTATTATTAATCATTAAATTTCTCCCAATATGAGAAGGAGAACAAATAGGACTTCCTTGAATAGGACTTCCAGGTAAAGGAGAATGTAAAGGAGAATTAATAGGAGAACCCATATTCAATAATCTCATTGGAGACATTAAAGGAGAATTTATTAATGGTGTTGCAAAAGGTGAATTATTAACTGATAATTGAGGACGAATCATTGGAGAATTTCTTGGAGTATGCATATTCCTGAAAAAATTATCTTTTTGAGAAAAAAATGCATTTGTAAATGATGAATTATTATTTCCTCTATCTGATATTGGTGATGATGATATATGATCTCCTGATGAAAAAAATGAATTGTTTTGATTTATATTGTTTTCTAAATTTAAATTTAAATGAGTTGATGATGATAATATTGTTTTCCATTTTTTTATTAGTTTTTTATCACTTAATTTATCTAAACTTTTCTTTATTGCATTTGTTAATTTTGTTTTTCTACGACCTGAACATAATTTTAAAGCTTTTTGAAGAACAAAATTTCCAAATGAATTTTTTATTAATGCTAATATATTACTATTTTTACTTATTTCATCGATAAAATCTCCTAATAATTTATTATCTGATTTTTCAATGCATTTTTCAATAACATTCGAAGAATACTTTTGACAAGATAAATTAATTAAATGAGATGAAAATGATTGTATAATTGGTTGTGAAAAATCTCTACTCCAAGTATCTATTGCTACTTGAATAGTATAATTTCCATATTGATTATATATTAAAGTCATTGAATTTTTTGTTATTACTTCTCTGATTCTTAATAAATTTTCTTCTTTTTTACTTTGATAAATTATTTTTTTACATACAAAAAGCCCATTTGGATTTGTTGATAATTGGATAAAATTATCAATAATACAATCATAAATTTCTTGTATTTTAGTTTCATCAAAACATAAAATCATTTTTTCAATAACATGCACTCCTTGAGCATTATTACATAAATCTATAATTTTACCATGAATAGCATTCATAATTAAACTAATTTCCTCATTTTCATCTAATTGAGCTATTACTGCTTGAAGCGGATAAGTTCCTATTTTAGAATTAGATATATCTATTATTTTATTTATTATTGAATTTAAAAATATTTTCCTTTCTTCCTTTTTTAAAACTCCAAAAAATTTTTGACAAAAATAATTTGCATATGGGTCTATCATACAATCTGCAATTGAAGATGAAATTTCATTAAATATTTTTTTTAAAACTTCATAATCTGAATTAGCATATATTTTTTGCATAAAACGAGAACCATTTTGAGATGTGATTAAATTTAAAAAATTGCCTTTTAATTTATTATAATCTTCCATATCAATTGAATTTTTATTTGCTATTATTTTTTCAATTTTTTCTCCTTGTTCATTAAATGAAAAAGGAGGAATTTCATCTGATAAATTTAAATCTTCATTAATTTTGTTTGAATGCATTTTATTATTAAGATAAAATTTTGGAGGATTTTTTTCTGTTTCTGAAAGTAATTGGTCATTAATAAAAAGTTTTGGTGTTTCTACTGAATATTGCCTATTTAATTTTGGAGAATTATCTTTTTGATCTTCTTTATCTTCTTCATCATCAAATACATTAATTAAAATTCTTTCTACATTTTTAATCATGTTTATTTCTATAGAGGATTTTTTTTCCATTTTTATTATAAATTAATTATCAACTAATTATTTTTTATATAAATTAAATTATTTAATATATTTAATTTTTTTATTAATTTAACTTATTTTTTAATTTTGATATTGGTTCTATTAATTTCTAAAACCTTTAATTTTTTCAAAATATATTTGTTAAATTATCTCTTACCCTTAAGGTTCTATTATTTATCCTTTATTTTTTTTTCTTATACATTTATTTCTTAAAAATAATATTCTTTCGTTAATTAATTTTTCTTATTATTTGATATCATATTATCAATTTTATTTTCATTTACATAACATTTTATTAATATTATTTATATTATTATATAAAAATTATAAACTTTTTAATCATTTTTACATCCATTCTATAAAGGAATCTTTATACTAAATATCATGGATTAAGAAGTTTTTTTTAAATGAAGAGCTTCTTTTTTATGTTTTGATGCTGTTATTCTTTTAATAATATAGTTTTTATTCTTTATTTTATGATAATTATATCTAAAAATATTTGCCCATAAATTCCTTGTCCTATATTTCACATAAATTCATAATTTTCCATTTTTTACTGTTTTCAAATATATTTTTTTTTGTTCATGAACAAATATTTGTTTATAATATTTATAACAATAGAAAATTGTTTATTTTAAATTAAATAAAAAATGAGTAGTTTTTTAAATGATACTCCAATTCAAAATCAAAATAAAATAGATTTAAATGCAGATAATCCAGCTTACAGTGAAGAAGCAAAAATGACAAGAAAAATAGAATTTGATAGAGGAACTCCATTAAATTATGATTTTCCATCAAATAAAGTATATACAATACCATATACAGTAAAGGGTTTCTTTACATTTGTTTGGACAAAAATGGGAAATACTCCATTTAATTTATGTATAATATGTATATTTATATTTTACTTACTTGCTTTTTTGGCGGAAATGAAAGCAATATCTCATTTAAAATTATTTTACTCAATATCATTTCACATTTGTATTCTTGTCGTAGAATTTTTAGTAATTTGTGTTGAATATATAAAAATTTTTATGAATGATTTAAAAATAAATAATCAAAAAACAAGAATATATGATAGTGAATCCCGTAAATTTATAGAAAAATCATGGAAAAATATAAAAGTAGGAAATATAATATGTGTTAAAAAAGATGAAGTAGTTCCAGCAGATATGATAATATTAGAAGCATTAGATCATAATCATCAATGTTATTTAGATAATTCTTCTGTAAATGGAATATTTGATTCTTTTGTTATGAAAAGAGCTTGTTCTGATACTCATGCTCCAGTAATGAAGAAAATATTATTAGGTGAATATATGAAGAATATAAAAGGTTTTTTAAAATATGAAGAACCAAATTCAAATATGCATGTTTTTAATGGTAGATTAAAATTAGAATCTTTCCCAAGAGCTTCTGATATTAAAGATGAAAATTTTATTATGCGAGGAAGTACTATTAAAAATATTCCTCTTGTTTATGGTTTAGTTGTTTATACTGGAATGGAAACTAAAATTATGATGACTTTAAAATTTACTCAAAGTTCAAATAATAATAATTCCAATGATACTCCTTCTGGTAATCATATGCTTCATTCTCATAAAAATCAATTTAGTTCTGTTATTATTAAAAGAGATAGAGAAATTATTAAAGTTACTTTAAAATTTATACAATATGTTTTAATTGCTACTTATTTCTTCTTAGTTGTTTTATTAGCATTAATTGAATTACATAAATCTTATTTATGTTATTATTCTTTTAAAAATGGTCATTATAGAGGAGAAGATGATCATTATTATCTTGATTTTTATTCTTCTGATAAAATAGATATTAGTAATCCAAGAAATAGCAAAACTGATCCTTTTTATGAAATGTTTTTATCTGTTGTTGAATATGTTTTATCTCTTCATTATTTATTGCCTTTTGATTGGTTTGGTTTACTTGAAATTGCATATTTTATTTTATCTAAATTTATTCAATGGGATGAAAAAGTTTTATTGAAAGGAAAATATAAAGTAGAAGTTATTAACTCAAATTGTTTAGCTGATTTTGGCCAAGTTAGACATATTTTAACTGATAAAACTGGAACTTTAACAAATAGGAAATTTGCTTTAAAAGCTTGTTCAATTCATGGTAAATTGTATTCTTTTGATGAATTAGAACAAAAAGATGAAAATTATGTTTTTAGAATAAAAGATAATGATTTGAAAAATTTAGAAATATACCAAGAACTACATTCAAATAGTAAATTTGCTCCAAGTATAAAACAATTTTTAGAAGATTTATGTTTATGTCATAGTGTTAAATTATATAGAACAAATATTAATGAAAATAATAATAATGTATCTAATAAAGTTTTTGGTTCTTCATATGCAGAAGAAAAAGCAATGTTAAGAACATTTGCAAAAATAGGATTTAAAATAGCAAAAATAAAACATAGTTTAATAACACTTGAAATTGAAGGAGAGAAAAAATTATATCAAATAATAGGATTAAATAAATATACAGAAGAAAGAAATAGAATGTCAATATTATTAAGAAATGAAAAAGATCCTGGAAGTATATTATTATGTAAAGCAAATGATTTAACTATATTTTCCTTAATTAGAAAAAGTAATCCTCAAATTGATAATGAAATAGCAAAATCAAGATTACAAATAAAAGATTTATCAAAATATGGTTATCGTCCTTTTATTTTTTGTAAAAAATATTTAACTGAAGAAGAAACAAATACATTTATAGAGAAATTTAAAACAGCAGAAAATTATGTAGTTAAAAGTGAAGAACATTTAAGAAAATTAGCAATAGAATATGAACAAGGAATGACATTTATGGGAGTTTTATTTTTTGAAGAAAAAATACCAAAAGATTTAAAATATTCAATAGCAAAATTACATAATGCTGGAATTAAAGTTTGGATTGCTTCAGGAGATAAAAGAGAAAATGTATTATCAGTCGGTAAAAATTTAAATATATATAATCCAAAATCAATAAGAGGTGATTTTTCTGATAAAGATAAACCAGAAGATTTAGATATTAAAATGAGTATGTTATTAATGCAATTTTTATTTCCAAATGATAAAATAAATAAAATGAAAACAAGAAAAGGAGTTTCAGTAGAAGCTAATATAAAATCATCATCAAAGGATTTAACTATATTATTAAGTGGAGGTTGTTTTACTCGAATATGTGCAGATCAAAGAAATTTTCAATCTTTAGCAACCTTATTATCATATTGTACTTCTTTATTAGCATATCAATTCACTCCAAATAATAAATATGTTTTATGTCAAATGATAAGAAATTATTGTTCTAAAAATTCAAAAGTTTTAGCTGTTGGAGATGGATTTAATGATTTTACAATGTTAAAAGAAGCAGATTTATCAATTGGAATTAGAAGTAGGGAAATATTACAAGTTAGAAATACTTGTGATATTATAGTATCTAAATTTTCACAAATTGTTAATTTAATTATTGTTCATGGAACTTGGAATTATTGGAGATTAAGAAATATTTCTTTATTATCTTTTTATGCTAATTTCGTTTGCACTTTACCTACTTTTATTCATCAAAATTCTAATACTATTGGAAGCTGTTTTTTCCTTTTTTCTCATGGAATGATTACTATAATGATTTTAACTATTAATATATTTATTATTATTGTTTTTTGTTTTGATCAACCTGTTGAAAGAACTCTTTTAGCTGTTAATTCTAATGTATATAAAGAAAATTTCTATAATTTGAAAACTTTAATTCTCGAATTTTGTTTAGAAATTATAAGAGGAATTGCTGATGCTTTAATTATTTATTTTTATTTTTACAAAGTTTCTCCTATTAATAAAGAAGGAGAAACTCTTGATCAAGAATTATTTGGAATTTCACTTTATTGTACTTCATTTTCTGCTATTTTTTTTAAAATTTATGCTTTGAGATTAAGAACTATTAATATTATTCAAATTTTGGCTGGTGTTTGTTGCGTTGTTGTCATTTATGCTGTTTCTTATGTAAATTCATTTCATCAAAAAGTTATAATTCAAGGTTTTTCTTATTTAACTCTTTTTTTAAATTCGATGTTAGTTGTTTCAATGTGCTTTCTATATGAATATATAGCTTTAACTTTAATTGATTTTTTCTCAAATGAACAATTTTTAAGAAAGGTAAATAGAATGTTTAATGATTTTATTAAAGATAATTCTTTCTTTAAAAATTTTAATGGAATGTATACAGCTTTAGCTAAAGAAATGCCTGCTTTAATTAATAAAATAGATAAAATAACCTATCCTGAAGTTTTAGAGAAAATTAATAATAATGGTCATGCTTTAGATCCTGCTTTAGAAAATATGGCAGATGTATCAAATGAAGAAGTAGCAAATTTAAGAATTAAAAAACCATTTTTAAGATTTTATGATAAAAAAATTGAATTAGATTATAGAAATTATATTTCTCAAGGAATTGGAAGATGCTTTTTAGCATATTTAATTGCCTTATTATTTTTCTGGCTTGTAGATATATTATTAAATGGAATAAAAAATCAAAAAGTTCCAGTATTTTTAAAATTAAGTTATATAATATTAGGTGCATTTATGTTTATTCCATATATAATGGAAAGATTCAATAAAATATTTCCAATATACTTTTTCCTCATTTTAACTTTAGAAATAATAGGAATATATATAGAAAAGAAAAATAATGAAACAAGAATATGTATTCAAACTTGGGTAATTTTATCTTTCCCATTATATTTCTTAAATTATTCTTTTGAAATAATGATTCTCCTAACAGTATATTATTGCATAGGAATTACACCTGCAATATATTTAAATGATTTTGGTTTTAAAGAAGAAACAGGAAATGAATATTTTCTTTATTCCAATCTTCCTCTTTTATACCGTCGTCAAGTATATACATATGGTTTAGTATTAATGATGATAGTATATTCATATTTCAATCAATTGGTTTCTCGAATAGAATTTCTAAAATATTTCAAAAGTAAAATAGAATTAAAAAAAGACAATCTAATAATGGCAAATTTAATCCCTGATTTTGTAAGAGCAAAATATAACAGAAGAGAAAGAGGAGCAGTATATGGATATGAAACAGTGACAATAGTATTTTGTGATTTAAGTGACTTTGATTCATTAGTAGCGAAATTAACTCCAAAAGATTTGATCACATTTTTAGATGAATTATATTCAGTGATGGATCAATTTTGTCAATTACATGGATTACAAAAAATAGAAACAGTAGGAAAAACTTATATGGCAGCAGGAGGAATTAAAGAATGTGAAGTTGATGTAGATCCAATAACATTATCAACTCATGCTGCAATAAGATCATTTGAATTTAGTATGGATATATTAGATTTAGTACAAAAAATGGTTTTAACTTCAGGAGATAAAATAAAAGTTAAAATTGGTATTCATACTGGGAAAGTTATACCTGCAGTTGTAGGAGAACATAAACCTCAATTTTCTCTTATTGGAGATGCTGTTAATACTACTGCTAGAATGTGTACTAATTCTAAAGATAATTGTGTTAATTGTTCAGAATTTTCATATGAGGAAATTAAACAAAAATATAAAGATTTTACTCAAAGTACTAAAGAAGTTAAAGGTAAAGGAATGATGAATTTATATTTATATGATCCTTCTAAACATAAGAAAAATGCTTTGGATTCTAAAATGAAAGGATTTGGAAGAGATTCTTCTGGAAATATGATTGTGAAAAGCGTAACTAAAAATATTCCTGTTCTTGTTAGACAAGGAACTAAAAATTCTAGAGGAAATAATAATAATATGATTAAAACTAATGAGAATAATAATTATGTTAGAAATTTTGATAAAGCCAGTATTAATACTAATAAAAGAAATAGCATTGATTCTTCTATTTTTATAGTTGAAAATTCAAAAGATTTACTTGTTAATAATAATAATACTGTTAATAATTTATTAGGTCATGTAGAAGGAGAAGAATATTTTAATAATTATGATGAGAAAAGAATCAGGGAAAAAGTTGTTGAAAAAAAAGCTGAAGAAATATTAGATGTTAAAAATTCATTTTTTATTAATTCTTTTCTTTTATATAAATTCAAAGATGAAGTTGCTAAAAATGGTTTTGCTCGTTTTGAAAAAATAAGATTACAACATAATGAACTTAATTCCATTATGATAAATGGAATTTTAATTGGAATATTACTAATGGGTATATATATGATAAGCCAATATGCAATTTTATCAGATGATCCAATAGACATGATAATAATATTTAATGCCATATTCTTAGTGTTATTAGTAGGAATAATATATAAATCTAATAGTTTAATTCAGTCATACCCTGAAATATTACCATATTTTATAATGACAATATTCTTAGGATTAGTATTAGTAGAACAAGTAGCCATGAATAAAATAAATGATACATATTCTTTAAATTTCCTTGTTCAAACAATTTTAGTAGTTACTGCCTTAGAAACAAATGGTTTATTAAGTTATATGCAATTATCGTATAATTTCCTAATATATATAATAATCTTTGCAATAAATTGTATAATAAACAGAAATAATACTCGAATAAAAAAAGCATGTGTATTCCTAATAGTATTAACATTAATAAAACAAGCTTTCATAATATTAACATATTATAACTTAACAATTAATTTCATAAGAAATCAAGAAGAAAGTAAAGCTTTAAATGAGAAGGAAAAAATGTTATTTAACTTAATGCCACTTCACGTAGTTCAAAATATGAAAGATGACATTCCAGTAGCAGATGTTTTAGATAATGTAACATTATTATTTGCAGATATAGTAAGATACACAGATTTTGGTAATTGTCATGAGCCGGTAGAAGTTGTTCATATGTTAATGGAATTATTTAAAAGATTTGACAATGCAACAAAAGAATGTTCGGTATATAAAGTACATACAATAGGTGATTGCTATGTTGTAATGGGATTTAATGGGAAAGTTTCTATGAATGATAGAAATTATTATGAAGAAGCTAAAAATGTTTGTAAAATGGGTGAATGTATGATTAAGATAATTAGGGAAGTTAGAAAGAAAGTTAATTTTGAAAAATTAGATATGAGAATTGGAATTCATACTGGTCCTGTCATTGCTGGAATTATTGGTAGTACTGTTGTCAGATATGATATTTTCGGAAGTGATGTTTTAATTGCTAATAAAATGGAAAGTTCGGGATGTCCTGGGAGAATTAATATCAGTGAAGATACTAAAAAATTACTTGAAAGTAAGGAAATGCCATATAATTTAGTTTTGAATAAAGTTGTTCAAATTCCTAGTGTAGGAAAAGAAATTAAATGCTTTTTAATTGATAATGGAGATCCTGATAAACTTTGAGGTTAAATGAGGATTTTTAAATAATAATTCTCTTATTCTTTTTTTTTCTTCATTTATAATTAAAAGTATATTTTTTATTGAATTTATATTAATATATGTAATTTAGATTTATGATTTATTGTTTTAATATATTTTTTAAATGAATTAATGTTTATTTGGATTAATTTTTATAAAATCTGAATATATATATAATGAATAATAAAAATACATGTATATATTTATATTTTTATATTCCCTCAAATGGTGAATTTATAATAAAAATAAATTTAAAATTGACATTAATTAAACTTTTGAATTCAATCATCTTAATATGAAAATATCAAATTTAAGAAATTAAAAGTTTAATATGGTTTATAATTATCATTTGATTTTGAACTTTTAGATATTCTATTTGTTCTATCTGGACCAAATAAACTTTCAACTTTTATATTTTCATTTATTTTTGAAGAGGCATTTTCATTTTCGATTTTTTCTTTTTCACTTTTTGATTCTTGGGAATTTGAACTTGAATTTTTATCATCTCTTTCTTCTGGAAATAATTTTATTTTTTCAAAGCTTTTTTTATATATATTTAATTTAGATACCTCTTCGCCTTTTTTATCACATAATTTATAATGACAATAATTATACCATAAAGGATTTTTTATATAATTATTAAAGTAATTTTGAAATTTTTTATTATCTAAATTTTCTTTTATAATGAAATTTTCATTTAAATTATTTACAAAATTGTTATTTTTTAATTCTAAAGATTTTGTATTATTATCATGAGTCAATAATTGTGGATATAAATTATTATTTAAAGATGTAATTATTTCATCATTGAAGTTATTATTATTATTATTATTTTCATTAAGGTTAACTTCAGGATAATAATTAAATAATTTATTTCTATTATCAATATTAATATTAGTTTGATTTTGATTAAAATCATTTTCATTTATCAAAAAATTTTTGGGTAAATTATTGTCTCTAATATTATTAATATTTATCTTAGGTTCCGCCCTTTTACATTCAATCCATTTTCCATAAAGAAAATGACAATTAGCATTAAATAATATTTTATCAATAGTTTCTTTTTCAGAAAAAATAATAAATCCGAATCCTCTTGATCTTCCTGTTAATTTATCTTTCATAATAATTACTTTTTCAATTTTTCCAAATTGACTAAAGTAATTTTTCAAAGAATCTGTGGTTAAAGAAGGATGTAATCCTCCAACAAACATTTTTCTTTCATATATATTAATATTATTTTTCTTATTTGCTTTTTTTGTATTTTTTAAATTATTATCCGAAGAAAAGGGGTTAATTTTTATATTATTAGTAGATTTATTTAATGATAAACAATTATCAATTTGATCTTTTGGAATAGCTAATTTACAATCTAATTTTTTACCTTTTATTATATGTGGTTGTGATTTTAAAATCAATGGAATCATTTCTTCTTTTTCTAAAGTAATAAAACCAAATCCTCTTTGATTTTCTATATTTTTATAAGTTAAATATATTAATTACTTGTTGTTTTGTCTATTATAATCACACAATCAGTTAATCTACCATATCTACTTTCGAAATATTTATTTAAATCTTCTAAATATTTTAATCAATTAAATTACTTTCAGTTATATTCTTTGGTATTCCACCTATAAATATTTTATTGCTATGATATAATTATTATAATGATATCTTACTTTATATTTGGAGAAGACATATATTATTTTTATAATAATAAAATATTAATAAATATATTAGAAATAATTTAGATTAAGTTAAAAAAGTTTATACAACATTTTGGTTTTATGAAAATAAAGATACTTCATATATTTTTTAATAATATTTGCTTATTTAAAAAAAAATTATAACAATATAATTTTTACTTGTTTAATTTTTTTACAAAAAAGGAATGAATTAATTTAAATATTTCATAAATAAAAGAATTCAAAAAAGAAATAAAAAGGATTCAATTTCATAAAAAGAATAACAAAATACCCTTTTCAATGAATATCATTATCACTTTGATGATTACAGTGAACATAACTTAATCTTTTAATTTGAGTGTTGTCCTCAACTTGAATTGAGCAATGATGAATCCCAAACTTTTGACAAACTAAAGTAGCTTGTTCCAAAGTTTTTTGAGGAGAATTACTTAAAATATGTAAACTAATACTAGGTCTCCCAATACTGATACACCAAATATGAATATCATGAATATTAATAACTCCAATTACTTTTTGTAATTCACAATATAATTTTTCAGTATTAATATCATTTGGTGCTGCTTCCATTAAAACATTAATACAATCTTTTGAAACTGGAATGGTAGTACATAAAACAATTATTGCAAATACAAAAGTACAAATAGGATCAAATATTCTTATTCCAGGATGCTTATCTTGAAATAAATATATAATAATAGCTGCAATTAAAACTCCAAGTGATTGAATCATATCACCAATAATATGAATATAAGCTGCTCTAATAACAGGATTATTATCTCTATTATTAATATCATCACAATCATTATTACACAATAAATTAATTTCTAAATCATTGTCTTCAATTTCTTGATTCATTTTTCCAATACTTTTCCCATCCATTACATTAGGAAGTGGATTATAAGCAAGTACTCTACTCATAATAATATTAAATATTAAACCACAAGTAGCAATTCCCATCATAATTAAACCTATAATTTCTCTAGGATGAAATATTCTATCAATAGCTTCTGAAATTAACCAAATTGTAAGAACCCAAATAATTAATATTGATGATAAAGCTCCTATTACTTCTGCTCTATGGTATCCAAATGTTAAAGATGAATTTGCTGGTTTCATTGCTATAAATAAGGAAAACATTGATATTAGAAATCCTGCTAAATCAGATAATAAATGAGCCGCGTCTGTCATTATTGCTAATGAGCCTGCTATGTATCCTCCTATAAATTCTATTGACATAAATGTAAAACAAAAGAAACATATTCTTATTAGTTTTGATATTGCTGGATTATTTTGGTCTTTTAACTTTTTTTGAAAGGTACTTTTTGAAAAATGAGATTCTAATGTTTGTATTGGAGGATTATATGAGGAAGACATTTGGATCTTTAAATTTTTTTTAATTTTTTTTTTGAATTTTTAAAAAAATAAATAATTAATTTATTTGTTTGAATTTTAAAATAAAAAATAAAAAAATATATTAAATATTACGGAATTGATGAAGAAATATATTTTTTATGAAGAATTATATATCAATTTAAATAAAAGAGTTTGTGAAAAAGTATCATCATCATTATAAACAAACATTAAAACTTCCTTATTTCCTACTTGTCTTTGAACAGAAGCAGAAAATCTAATTTTTTTAGTTTCATTTCCCATAAAATCAACTTGTGTATCAACTACATTTAAAAAGTTTTCATTATCACTTTCAAAAAAGAGAGTAATTTCTTCATCAAAAGGATTAATAAATTTATATTGAAAATTAGTTATGCTTCCAATTTTACAATTAACTTCAACAACATCTTCAATTTTAGGTTTTAAAGTAGTATATTTAATTAACCAACTTTTAAAAGCTTCTCTTCTTCCAACATCAACACAATTTAAAATAGCTTCTTTTCTATTTGTGGTTTTTGGAAATAAGACAAAAGGAATATCGATACTTTCATTTTTAGATAAATTAAATTTTTCTCCACTTCCCACTGGTAAAAAAATATTTGGAGAATTTGAAAATAATTGTAATTCTTTATCTTCTATATCATTACTTATTTTTAATAATTCCTTTTTTTTATTTCCTATATTTGTTTGTAATTCTATTAACTTCACGGAAGCTATTTCTATTTTCCATGTTAAATAAAGTCTTGATTTAGTTTCTTCTAAATAAAAAAAAAAGTAAAATGAATGGAATGAATCTTCTTCTTCTGAGTCTATTGTAAAATAAAAGTTTAATGATGGATCTACATTTAAAAATATTTTATCATCTGAACATGAATAATTGTTTTCTATTTGAATTGTCTTTTTTCTACTATTTTTAAAAGGGTTAGATAAAGGAATTTCAATATTTTTAGTGTTATTTTGAACATAATATTGAAAAATATGATCAATAACAGGGAAAGAATTTTTAATGATTATTGTTAAATTATAATAAGGTTTACTATTTAATCTAGAAATATAAACATTATATCTTTTTTCATCACTTGAAATATCATAAGTTAATAATTTAAATAATAAAGGTATACTTTCATTAGGAGCCATTTGGAAATTATAATTATTGGATATGATATTAAAATTATTTGGTTTAATAAAACCATGATTTCTAACTAAATTTTCCCATTCTTGAGGAGATTGAATAACAGAAATAATATTATTATCATAATTATTATTATCACTATTATTATCTTCATTAGCAGATAAAATAACAATATGAAAAGTATCTTCACTATTAGAAGGATTAGAAATAACATAATTAAAATAATGTGGTTGACCAACAATTAAAGTTATTTCAAATGTATTTTGATGATTTTCTTGAGTTACTTTTTGTAATATATTCCCTCTTTTTGCATCTCTATATTGTTCTGCCATTTGAATTTTTTGGAAATTTTTTTCTTGATTTTTCCTCTTCTCTCTAATTTCATTTAATTTTTCTTCTTCTATTTTTATTCTATTACTTATATCATTATTTTTTTCATTAAAATATCTTAAAACTCTAACTTTCTTTTCCACTTCTGGTTCCATTCTCATTTGTCTATATTTATTCATTTGAGATTCTTTTTCACTTGGTAATTTTTTATTTATTAATTCATCTATTTTTTCTTTTTCTTCATTAGTTAAATTTGAAAATGAAATTGGTTTACAAATAACTTTTTTTTTCTTTGAAGAAAAATTAAAACCTAATTTACTGTCTAAAATTTTTAATTGTTGTGGTTTATATTCAAAAGTTTTTGAAGTATTTGCTCCTTCATTTTTTAATAAAATTCCTATAGTACCTTTATTTTCAAAATAGTTATTATATATATTATATTGTAAAGTTTGATAAATTTGATGTTTTCCATCTCTAATTAAATCTTTTAAAGGAACTTTAATAAAACCAATACAAAAATTTTTTTCAACATCCATTACTTTAATTGGCATTTCTCTAGTTAATAAATATATAATAAATTCTCTAAAGTCAATAGTATTATCTATTGAAGGATCATATTTTAATTGTACAATTACTTTTTTTTCCTCATCATCATTTGATAATTCACTTCCTTCTTTTACTAAAGTTAATAAATTATCATAATTACGAGAATAATTATTAGGTATTTTAATATCAGAAACTGGAGAACAAAGATTTTGATGATTAAAAAAATCAAAATAAAATTGAATTTTATTTGGAATTTCACTTGTTCTTTTTATTTCTTTTGTAGGTTTATAACCTAAAAATTGAAAAGTTATATATGAAGCAAATTCACCACTTTTAATTTCTTTATCTAAAGTATATTCAATTAAATTTTCACTAGGAGGTTTTATATCTAAAGATAATATTCCTTTAGAAATTAATTCAGATTTATCTTTCAAAGGAATTTCTTCTTGTCTTTTATCATAAGTTAATTTTGGTTGATATTCATCTTCAATATTTTTACTTTCATTTTCTTTGTCAAGTAATTTATTTTTATATTCTAAAAATTCTCTATATTCTTTTGGATTAATTTTAATTCCAGAATCAATGATTTGAGGTTGTTGATTAATTATTTTAGTAGTTTCTTTTGTTATAATTTTCTCAGTATATATATTATGAATTTCTTTAGTATCAAATCCAGTTTCATTTCTATCAATGTTATTAAGTTGATTTACAACTTTTAATGATTCCGGATTTGTATCATTACCAATTGGAATTTCTTCACTTTGAAATTGAATTTGCATCGGTGGATTAATATCATTATTATTTGTATTTGCACCTGTATTTTTCAAAGTATTTTTAAGACTTTGGATATCAAGTTCTTTCATTTTTAATTCATTTCTTAATTTTTCTATTTCTTTTTCGTTTTCTGCATTTTGGAAAATCATTTGATTTTGTTGGCTAACAATACCTCTTTGTTCATTATATTCTCGAGCTTTTTTCTGATTAAAAGTACCATCAAATGGGTTTTTATCTTTACTAATAATAAAATTAATTTTAATAATTTTTTCATTTGAATCCCATAAATGTTCATTATATATAGTTACTCCTGGTCCAGTTATAAAAAAGCTTTCTCTAAATTCATTATCCATTCCTATTCTTTCTGGAACATAAACTGAATATCCAATTGGAATATTTAATAGTTCATCTTTTTGATTTTCTGATAATGGAAGTGATACAGTATAATTTAATTCAATTATAAAAGCACATGAAGATTGATTATCTGAAAAATATTTATCTGTTGCTAATACTCCTTTATATATTAAAGTGTTTTCATCTTTCTTTATTAATGTTATTGAATTTTCTAAACCATTTGAATTTATAAAACACCATGTATTATGTAAACCACATTTTAATCTTCTTTCTTTTATAACAACTTTATTATTAGTATTCTCATATATACCATATTTTTTTTCACGATAATAATTTGCAAATTCAATTAATTTTTTTTCTAGTTCATTTCCAATAATAATTTGAACATTTTTTAAATATACATCTTCAAACATAACAGTTTTAATTTCTTCATTAAAATCAGGGTCTTTAGGTAAATATCTCAAAAGCAAACCAGGTAAAGGTTCATTATATGCTAAAACAATATAATTAGGTAATAAATAATTAATTTCTTCTAATTGAGGATAATTAATGGATTCATATTCTAAAGAAGCTCCGTTAATTTTAATATCATTTAATTCTTCAAATTTTTTGAATAATAAATCTCTTGGAGAACCTAAAAAAATATCTGATGTTGCATTTGAAACTTGTTGATTTTGATTCTCTCCAGAAACATTTCTATTTATTTTTAATATTGTCCAACCTTCACATGATTGATTTATAATATCTTCATTTTCATTTGTTTCAACGAATATTATTTGAACTACATAATTATCATTCATTTCATCTGGAGATAATACATATGCATAAAATAATTCTGGGTTTACCACTGTTATTTGGTAATTATCATTTATTTTAACTTCTATTTTTTCTGAACGAAATGTATTACCATAAAATTTTTCATTTGATGTATTATACATGTTAATAAAGTAACGTATAAAATATTTATGATTTGGATTTGGTTTTTCTATTATTTTTTTTAAACCATTAAATTGAATTATTTTTAATGAAAAACCTTTTGTCTTTCTATTTTTATCTAATGTATTTTCTATATTTATACTATTATTCATATTTCTTTCTATTTTCTTTAAAAAAATACGAAGATTCTTTACACTGTCTTCTCCATCATATTTTACGAGGTTGCTTAGTGTAGTATTGTTCATTTTTATATAACTTTAATTATTAATTAAATTTTAATTTAATCTTCATTTAAAATGTTAATTTTGGATGCAAATAGTATTATCTTTATGATGGAGTTCATAAAAATATCATTGCTGAAGATATTGATGAGGTTCTTGAAATTATTATGAAATGAAAATTTTGTAAATTCATTTTTTGTTGTTTTTAACAAAAATTGTGGAAAAAGAAAAAAGAAAAAAGAAATTTTTCTAATTTATTTAATTATAATACCAATAATTTAAATAAAAAAAAATAAAGGTAACAATTTAGTTCAACAAATAATTCTGATTTTAAGAAATATAATTTTAGAGAAAATATACAAGATAGAAAATACAAATTATTTCCTATTAATTTCTAATAATAGATAATGGAAATAATATTCATGAAAATATTTATAATATAACTATGCAATTATTTTTAATCTCATTACAAATATATCAGAAAAATTTGATTTTACAATTTATGACTTTAGTAATAATAACCTTTTATAAAAAAATAAAACATAAAATTTATTAATTATACTCAATATCTAATACTCGAAATTATAATAATAATAATAAACCAAATATTATTAAAAACCTGAATACATTTTAAAAATATTAATGTTCTTGATTATGATTAATATTTTCAATTTCTTCATAATGATGAATACTTTCCATTTTTTTAATTTTTTGAATTTTTTCTTGAATAACTTTTTCATCTCCTAAATAAAAATGTCTAATAGGTTCAAACAAATGATTAAATTCATAAACTAAAGGAACAGCATTAGGAATATCAACATCAACAATTTCTTCATCACTTAATTTATCTAAATATTTAACTAATCCTCTAATAGAATTTCCATGAGCAACAACAATAATCTTTTTTCCACTTTTAATATCTGGAACAATAACATCATTAAAATAAGGAATAACTCTAAAAACAGTATCTTTTAAACTTTCAGTTAAAGGTAATTTCTTTTTATCAATATTTTTATATTGTTCGATATTAGCAGGATTTCTTTCATCATCTTCATCTAATTTTGGTGGTTGAACATCATAACTTCTTCTCCATAAATGAACAATCTCTTTACCATATTTTAACGAAGTTTCTTCTTTATTTTTTCCTTGAATTGCACCATAATGTCTTTCATTTAAATGATAATTTTTAACTATTGGAATATATAATAAATCTAATTCATCTAATATACAAAATGCAGTTGTTATACATCTTTTTAATGTTGATGTGTAACATTTATCAAATTTATAATTATGCTCTTTTAATGTTTTACCTGCATTATGAGCTTCTGCCATTCCTGTTTTTGTTAATTCTACATCTGTCCATCCTGTAAAAAAATTTCCCTTGTTATATTCACTTTGACCATGACGGATTAAAGTTAAACGATATTTTATTTCATCTTTTTCATTTGTAGACATTTACTGTTTATTGTTTTTTTTTTTTTTTTAAAGGGAAATTTATTATTTTTTTATATTTTAAGGATGTTATTGAAATTTTTTTTATTTATTTTCAAGTTAAGATGTTTTATGATTTTTTTATTTTTATATTTTTTTTACATTTTTTTTAATAAATTATTTTTGATTTTATTTATTTTTTAATAAGGGTTTTTGTTTTGTTTTTGAACATATGATATATATTTATCTTGATATTCTGTAATATCTTTTTCTCCATTATAAAAATATTTCTCTCTTTCTTTACTTGCTTGAAGTCTCAAATGTTCTTTATCATACCATCCAGGAGGAGCTTCTAATCTAACATCAGGATCTAATTCCCTAAATCTATCTCTACCATATCCATATTGAGGTCCTTGATTATATTGTCCTTGAGGATAATTCATATAATTGCCTCCCATTTGCATATTTGGATTATTCATATAATTACCTCCCATTTGCATATTTGGATTATTCATATAATTACCTCCCATTTGCATATTTGGATTATTCATATTGTTACCTCCCATTTGCATATTTGGATTATTCATATATGTTCCTCCCATTTGCATTTGTTGATTATAAGGTGGATTCATATTATTATTATTAAATTGACCATTATTATTATTCATATTATTATTTGGATTATTAGGATCAAATCCATTCATGTTATTACCTTGGTTAAATCCTTGTCCATTCATATTATTACCTTGGTTAAATCCTTGTCCATTCATATTTTGCCCATTATTATTCATATTATTAGGATTAAAATTACCTCCCATATTCATATTATTATTAATAGTTCCTCCCATTTGATACAAATAATGGTTTTGTTGTTGCATAGGAGGATCCAAAGGATTAGGTAATTGATTATTATTTTGATAATTTCTAAAATCCATGTTAAAAACACCAGCTAAGAACAATTTCCCATTTCTAATAAAATCAGGATCAGGTTCTTCAGTACCATTACTCATAAAATTATATAAATTTCCTTTTCCAATTAATCCACCTAAAAAAATTCCTCCTTGTTTTTCAATAGGTTCTCTTAAATAATAACCTCTTCTTTCTAAAGGACTTCCTGTTATTGAAAAGGAAAAACATAATTTTCCTTTTAAACCATATATTTTATATAAATGATCATATACTTGTCTGCTATAATCCCATTTCCATAAACCTGATGCAAATCCCACATAATCATATTTTGATACATCTTTATATTCTTCTGTTGGTAAGGGAATTAAATCTATTGTTGCTTGAGGATGAGTACCTAAGGCATTTAGAAATTTATTTATTTCTTCTACATGATATGAAGATGAAAAAAGTATTATTTTCTTCGGTTCCATTTATATTATTTTAATTTTTTGTAATTTTTTTTAAAGGAAATAAATTGTTTTAATATTATGAAATTTTAGATTTATTTAATTTATGATTTGAGTTTAATTATATCTTCTTTTGATGATAAAATACAATCATTAAAATGAGGAAACAAAATATTAAAAATCTATATATTTTATTAGTTTAATTTATAATTATGGATATTATAAATATTTTGCTCTTTATATTTTATTAAATAATTCATAATGTATTATTTCATTTATATTTCAATAAATATTGAATTATCTAAATTTGATTGGATGACATATTTAAATTTCAAAATTACAATTTAAAAATCATATTTACATCCCAAAGAAGGGAACCCAAACTCATATTCCATATTTATATCATTAATATTTCTTAAAAGATATTTTTTTTTTTTTGAACAAACATCACTGTAGAATTGAAATCTTTTTAATTCATCAAAAACATTTTTTATTTTCTTTTGATTAAAATCTAATTCATTTTTAAGTGTCTTAAATTGATTTTTTCTATAATTTTCAATTTCTTTTTTTTCAGTAACAATATTCCTAAGTAATAAATGAATTATATTTTTATCATTTTTTGTTTCTTTCACATCATGAGTTAATGGTCTTTTCAATTTAGATTTATTTTCTACACAAGGTGAATAAATTTTGTTTCCATTTATTAAAAATTTAACTTTATTTTTTATTTCTTCATTCTTATTTATTATTGTTCTAAAACTTGGAATTGAATTTATTTTTCTTTTTATATTACAATTTGAAACTTCTGTTTTTGAAGAATTTATAATAAAATTAGATTGATAATTCCTTCCTTTTTTTTTATCCATATTTATAAAATCTCTTGATAAAGTTTTTCCCTTATTTTTTTTGATTTTTAACTTATCTTTTAATTCTGATAATCTATTCTTATTTTCATTGTTTTCATTTATATTATCCTTTAATTTTATAAGTTTCTTTAACTTTTGCTCTGAAAAAAATTCTGAAATATTTTTAAATCTTTTAATTTTTTTCATTTTTACATCACTATTAATAGAAGAGTAATTATAATTATCAATTGTTTTTGAAGGACTATGAAGATTAATTAAGTTTTTTTTCTGTTTTTTCTCCATTAAATTTTGAAATTGAAAAAAACATATTTTAATTTTATTTTCAATAATTAATAATATATATTAATATTATACAATTAAAAAAAGTAGTTTTTTAATGTTTTTTAAATTTACCAAAATTTCCAATTTTAACATTTGAATTAGTAGGAGTAGATTTTCTATTTTGAATAGGAGTACTACTTCTATTTATACTTTTAGAACTTCCTCTTATATTTTTATTATTATCATTTTTATTACTTCCAATACTTACTTTTCCAGTTGTTCCTTTCTTTTTTTTCTTTACATTTTTCTTAGGTTTTTCAATTACTGGAATATCATTAATTGAATAATCAGAATTATCATTTTGTTTAAAATTAGAAATTTTATTTCCTGATTTTGAACGAACTCTTCCTATTATTGTATCATTTTTTGAATTAACTGTATGAAAAACTTTAATATTTGGATTATTGTGATATATATTATTCTGAATATTTTTTTGAATATTTAATTCCTTTTCTAATATATTCACTCTTTGTTCTAATGTTTTATAAATTTCTAAAGTTCCTTGATTCAAATTTTTTCTATTATTTAAATGATTTATTTCTAAGTTTTTATTTAAATTTTCATAATTGTTTTCAAAAACATTTTCAGGGCTTTTGATTAATCCATTAAAATTACTTCCTGAAGTATTATATGAATCATTTACAATATTACTTATATTAGAATATTTTTCTTTGTTATTATCATCTTCATAAATTTCATTAAATAATTTATTATTATTAGAGTCTATTAATTTATGATATTTAATTTTTAAATTTGAATTTTCTTTTAATATATCATATACAAAAGCTTCTATTTGTTTTAATTTCTGTTGAAATTCTTCTAAAGAAATTAAAATATAATTTTGTTTTTCAATATTAAAATTTAAAGAAGTTAAGGCATTATTTGTGATATTATGAAAAAAAAGATAAGTTAAATGAATATAAGAATTATATTCTCTAATTTGAAACTTTAATTTTTCAATATCATTATTATATTTAGATTTAATAATTTCTATTGAGGAATCATATTCTGCTAATTTATGTTTTAAATCCATTAATTCATGATTTAATTCTTCTGAAACTTTATTATTTTCATTATTTTCTTTTATATTCTTTTTAAGTAATTCATTTTCTTTTTTAAGATGATTTATTTGTTCTTGAAGATTTTTATCTTGATAATTTATCATATCAATATCATAATCTGAAGAATTTAATCCTTGAATTACATTTTCCTTTTTAATTGAAATATTACTTTTTGTTTGATTATTTGAAAGAATATTTGAATTTGATAAATTATTCATAAAAGAATTTTTAGTTTTTATTTGAAAAATATTTGGATTTGTAGTACTATTAGTATCTTTAAAACTTGAAATATTATTTATATTATTATTATTTTCTTTTATTGATTCAATATTTATTTGTTCATTTTGAAAAGGATTATCTGAAATTTTTAAATCATTTTCACTAAAAATTGATTTATTAATATTATTAGATTCAAGAATATCTTTAGCACATTTACTTTTAGATACATTGTCCAATTCTAAAAATAATATTAATGAAAAAACAAAAATTACGTTTTTGATGTTCTTTGATAACATTATCAATCCAAGAATTATTTTGTTCCATTTAAATAAATTAATATTTAAAAATTAAATTTGATAAAAAAAACAAAAAATAATAATATGAAATATAATAATAATACTCAAAAAAATTATTTAGTTTTAGAAGTAGTATCACTGTTGTTAGCAGAACCAACAGAATTCCCTGCAGAAACATTAATTTCACTTCCTCCATTTAAAATACCAAAGTTTTTAAACATCTTTTGATCATCTCTAGGTAATAATTTTAAGCATTCAGTCAAATATAGTTCATCACTTTTATAAAAGCTTTTAAAAAATTCCATTAAAAAATCTTTAAGAACAAAATTCGAATCTATATCTTTTAAATATATTAAATCATCTTCAGTAGTATCATCATCATCTCCTTCAATATCATTGTAATCAAAACCTAACATTTCAGTTAAATATATTTCAGAACCTTGTTCAATATTATTTAAACCGCCAGTTTTACCTTGATTATTTAAAAAAGGTAATTTAGAAGAAAAATCTCTTGGTTCATCTTGAACATCTTTAAATTCATCTTCTCCAATATCCATTTTATCTTCATTATTTTCAGAATTTGATTTTTTATCTTCATTATATTCATTATCATAATTATTATCATTCATTTCATTATTATTATCATCATCATCTTCATCATCATTATAATCTAAATCATCATAATTTGTTTTTTCTTTTTTTATTTTTTCTTGCATTATTTCATTATTTAAACAACGAATTAAAACAGATAATATTTTACAAGGAGCATTTACCTCTACACTTGCTGTTGAATGAGATGGATTATATCCTATAACCATTAAACTTTCTACTATATTATTTTTCATTGAATATAAAGTACTTAAAGCTTTAATAGATATATTTTTAAAATATTTTCCACGAAATAAAGGTTGATGAAGTAACCATTTATCAATTAAAACTTTTAATCCTACTCTATTTTCTACTTGGATTTTAATTAAGAAATTTAATGTATCTATTGGGAATTTGACTAAAAATCTACTATATACTAATATTAAACTTTGGACTATCGAAGGCATTTTTGCTTTATATATTCTTTTTACTATACTTTCTAATAAATCTGGAATTATTTTATCTTCTAAATAATAGAAAAATTGACTTATTACATTTCCCAAAAATAATATTGAACTTTCTAATAAAGTAGGATCAAAATATCTATTTATAACAGTTATAATTAAATCTTTTTGTTTTTGTTTGATTATAATATCATTACATAAAGCAATATAAAATCTTAATAAAGAAGATCCTCTTTGCAATATAGTAACATCATTTGATTTAATTAATATATCACATAAAGCTTTTACAATCAGAGAAACCCAAATTAAATTTTGTTCATCTTTATTTTCTTTACAATATTTAATTAACATTGTAATTATATCAATTAAATTAGGAAGCATATCTCCAGAAGCTTTAAAATCTGGATTTGAATGCTCTGTCATAACAGTTTTTTTAACTTCTTCAAAATGAGAATCTATATTACCTAAAGTGTTTTGATAATAATCTTCGAAAACTTTTATTGCAATTGGTATAAATTTATCTAATAATAATTTTGCAGATTGTTTATCTTCACACCATATTTTAATTAATTCTAACATTTTATTTCCTATATATGAATCATTGAAATTTTCTGCATAAATTTGTAAAACTTTTGTTAAATGTTTTAAAGGAATATAAAGGCTTTTTTCTTTATTTAATTTAGTTAAATATAATAAATTTTTAACAGGGATAAAAATAGTTTCTTCATTTACTTTGTCTAATAAATCAATTAATTTATCATAATCACCAATTATTTTTTCACTTTCAATCATTTTTTTTGAAGCAATTAATCTTTGACAAATTATACTAATGCATTGAGCACAAACCAATTGAACTGATAAATCACTTAATTCATTACACATTGTTGTACTTACAGAATCAAATATTTTTGTTAGAAATTCTAAATTATTTCTTATTAAACATAATAATTTACTTAAAAGCCAAACTGTTCTTCCAACTAATATACTATTTTCTTTTTGTGGATTTAATATTATTGATATCAAATAATTTAATAAATCTTCTACTTCATTTTGAGAAATTAATTGTTTTTCTTTTAATCTAAGTAAATCATCTGAAATTGTTCCTAAAATTAATAAATTACTTTCTTGTCTTGTTTGTAAATATAATTTATCAGTATTTAATTGTTCTAAATAAGGAGTCATTAAATTATAATCATCTAATTTAATAACTTCTTTATAATTATCTAAATTAATTCCATTAGTTAATTCATCAATTAATAAATGAACAAAATTAACTAAAGCATCATCTTCAATTTCTTTTGAAATTTCCCTAATTAAACCTAAAGTTTTACTTCTTATGCTATTAATATTTTCTTCATCATATTCTTCACTAATATATAAATTAGGATTATTTTTCCATAATAAAATACTGTTATGAGGCATTAATAAATAACCTTTAATACAAAGTAAAAAAGTAAATAAAGCAGGTCTTAAAGCGTCAATAACTGAATTTCTTTTTAATAAATCTATAGTAAAATCAATTAATTCCATAATTAAACCTTCCATTCCTTTATATTCTTCATCATCATCACTTTCATAACCATGTTCATAAATATGATTTTCTTCTTCCATTGTAATTTCTTCATCATCAGTATATTCAATTTCTTTATTAAATACTATATTATTTCCATACAAAGATAACTCTAAAACTATTAAACGCCACGTTGGTTCAATTAAAACACTAAAAAATTTACTTGAATATATTGGCATATCTCTTACCATTATATCTAATATTCTTATTGTGTATTTTTTTATTTCTAATAACATTTTGGGATTACTTATTAATATTGATGTAAATAAACTTATTGAATTTTCCATTAAATTATTTGTGTCTAAAGCTTGTGATAATATATTTGTATCATCATTTCCATCTGCAAAGGATAATTTATTTAAAAGAAGAGAAATTATAATTAAGCATTTTTCCCGGTTTTTTTGATTATTTTTTGAAATTTTAAATATATTTATTATAACTGGTAAAACATCCCCAGTTATAATAGCACAAGCATCATCACATTCATTTAATACTGAAATAAATATTCTTAATATTGTATCTATTATATTATCATTTATATTTTCTTCATTGTTTTCTTTTAATTTATTTAATAAAATTTTAATGAAACTTTCATAACAATTTGGAAATTCTTTTGTTGCTAAAAAACCCAATGTTTTTGCTATGAAATTTTTAATGTAATAATCATCTGTTGAAATATTAGTTAACAAATAAGAAACGATTTCTAATTTTTCTTCATTTGTTATTTTATCTGAGTAATTTTTCTTAAGGAAAATTAAAAAGGATATTGCAGATAATTTTTTTTTGTTATAATTTTTTTCTTTTTGAGAATCGAAAACTAATTGAAGTAAATATTTATAAAAGTTTATTTTGTTTTCTTCTTCAGATAATATTGTATATCCTTCACATAATTTTTGAGGAGAATCTATCATTGATTGAATTATATTTGAAATATCTTCAAAAGAAATGCTTAATCTATGTTGAAAAGAATTATTAGTATCTATTGAATTTTTTGTTTCTTCCCTTGAATTAACTTCTTCTTGATTAGACATTTTTAAATATTTACAATTATTTTTACATTTTTAAATTTTGAAACAATTAATATAAAAAACAATTTTAAATTTTTTATTTTTTTTTTATTTTTTAATAATAAAATAATTTATTTATTTTTATATATTTTCAGCATTTATTTGGAATAAAATACTTACTATAATTAATTTATCAATAGATATTCCTTCAAATCCGTCTTCTTTTCTTTTTTCAATAATTCTTAAAATAGCTTCTTTTGCCAAAGGATGATTTACATCATTTAAAATCAAAGGATTATTTTTTATTATTTGTTCCATAAATTCATTACAAATTTTAGTATTTTCATCTTTATCATATTTTAAAGGAATTAATTTGATAAATTCACTTGCAGAACTAATGTTTTCATTATTATTTTCACATTTATAAAATATATATTTCCCTAAAGCACTTATACATGAATCATACGTATTTTCAGTTATGTTATTTAATGGTCTTTTAAAAGTTTCTTTTATAAAAGAAATTAATTTATCTTTGTAATTTTCATTAAATAAATTATTTTCCATTCTCTTACAAATTATTCCATAACCAGAAATGATATTTTGTAAGCAATCTTCATTTATATTAGATTTTTCTGATAATTCAATAAATTTATCATAAAAAGAATTAAAAGTATTTATATCACTATATTCCATATAATCGCAAAAAAAGCAAATTGAAGTTAAAATATATTGTTCAAATGGAATTTTTTCATTATTAATTTGAGAATTTTTTATTCCTTCTTCCCAAGACAAAAGGAAAAATTCTCCTAAATTTTGTTTAACTTTTTCAGTTAAATTTTCTCCAAAGAGCCCAAATAAAATTCCAGATAATTCCATTACTCTTCTATTTATTTCAACTAATTTATCTATATCTGCTTTTTGATCTCCTGCATCATTTTCATCATAAAATCCATCTTCATTATTAGTTAAAGATAATATATCTTTTGTTTTTTCTTGAGTTAATTTTACAACATTTCCTAATATTTCATATAATTTAATTATGAAATTTTCAGGGATATAATTTTTATTTTCAAATAAAGGACAAAATTCACAAAATCTTTTTAAATAATTTTTAATTTCTCTAAAAAATTTATTTTTAATATTATATTCAAAAACTCCAATTATATCATCTTCAACAAATTTTAGAATTTTACTTCTTTCATCATCATTATGACAAGAATTAATACAAGAATAAACACTTTTAACAGCAGTTTTTCTTAATTTTCTACTATAAGGAAATTTAAGTAACTGTTTAGATAAATTTAAAAACCTTTCAGTATAAGGGAAAAAATCATTACCTAAATTAATGCAAATATCATTTAAAACTTCAAAAGCAGTGATTTTATTTTGTAAAGCAAAAGTATCTAAAGATAATTTAGTATTATTTGTTCCTAAATTAACAACAAAAGAACCAATTTTATTATTATTATTATCATTTGGAATTAATTCACCAACATCAGCATCTTCAATTTTTAATTGAATATCTTCTTTAATATATTTTTCTAAACAAGGAAATAAATAATCTAAAATAGGTAAAAATTGTTCTCCCATTGTTAAACTTATTTGATTAAAAGAACTTAAAATTGCATTTAATTGAGGATCTTCTTCAGATAATTGATCTAAATTTTTTACGAAAGATTCTGATATTTCCTTTAAATCATTTGTATATTTTTCATAATCATTATTTATTGAAGAAAATATATAAGATATTGTTTCTATACATTTACTTTTTAATTCTTTTTCTTTTTCATTTTTAGGTTGAATATTATAATATAATTTTTTTAAACCTGGCATTATTGTATCATAATAATTTGAAAAATCAATTGTATTTGCAATTAAACTTATACAATCTAAAGTATTTTTTTGTAAAGGAGAATAATTAAGAGATAAGCTTTGTTCAAATAAATTAGAAATTAATAATATTAAATCCTTAGAATAAGGTTCAATTATATTAGAATTTTCGGTACTTTCTTTATTGTTTGATATTAAACCACTTAAAAATTCAACTAAAACAGAACAAGCTTGATTTTTTACTTTTAAACTTTTTTCATTTTCACTTAATAAAATAGCTAAACCAGGTAAAATATTATTAGTATATTGTTTTTGTATTATTGGTGAAGTTTCTCTTATAAAATTTTCAAAAAAAACTAAAGCCGAATATTTCACTATTTGATTAGAATTAGTTAAAGCTTTTGATATATAATCTAATAATTCAACTAAATTATCTTTATACACTTCTTTACATCCTTCAGATATCGAAGCCAATATCATAAAAGCAGAATAAATATCTATCCAATTTTCACTTGATAAATAATTTTTTATATATGGACTTATTATTTCCATAAAATATTTTCCTCCTAAATCTATACTTAATCTTTCAAAACCACTTTTTACACTATAAAACATATCATCTAAATCATTTTCATCATCTATTAATATTTTTTCCCATGTATTTACATCTTTAATATTTTCTATTTCTTTTATTAATTCAAATAATTCAGGGATTAATAAATTTTTAAAATTATTTGATTTACGTATTTTTGAAGGCATATTTTTTGTTAAGGAATATATTAATTCTAAAGATGATGATCTTATAGTATTTAACAATATTTTTTCTTTGGCTATTTTAACTACTAATTCTATTAAAACTTCTATTTTTGATTTCCAAAATTTTGGATGTTTATCTGTTAAATAATTTAATGAATCTAATATTTCTTTATCTAAATTTTCATTTTTACCAATAACACTAAAAACAGAAATTAATAAAGTATCAATTAATTGAGAAAATTCTTCTATTAAAGTATCATCATTTAAATTAATAATAAATTGAGTTAAAGATATAATTGTACTTACTTTTACTTGAATATCATTATCATTTAATCCTTTATTAAACATAGATTTAAAATCATTAAGATTACTTTTTACTAAATCATTTTTAAAAACTAACAAATCACTTAAAACTTCAATAATATATATTGCAAATTTTCTAGCTAAAGGTTCATTATTATTAAACCAATTTAAAATTTCAGAAAAAGATTCTTTCATATCAGATAATTGATATAAATGAGATAAATTATCTGCAATTCTTTGTAATGTTTTCCAAGATTTATTTTGATTAAAAGTAATTTGACTTTTAAGAAAATTTTTCATTTGTAATATTTGTTCATCAGTTAAATTTGACATTATATTTTTATTTTCTAAATATACTTTTTTAAACATTAATGAAGATAATTGAGATATATTTTCATCATTTGAAGATATTCCTGTTTGGAATATTGGAAATGATTGTTCAATTGGTAATTGCTTAATTTTTTCTAAATCTTTTTCTGCTTGTTGTCTTATTTCTTTATTTGGACTTTTTAAATTTTCAAAAAAATTAATATATTTAGATGAATCCATTTGAACAATATATATAATTTTTTAAAATTATTAATTTTTATATAAAGGATAAATTTAAAAAATAAGGTTTTTTTCTATTAAATATTTAAATGAATATATTTTCTAATATTTTTTTTTTAAACTTGATTTTGTCCAGTTCTAATTTCTACTTGTTGTTTATTTTCAGTGTTAGGATTATTAAAACCAATTGAAGTTCTTAAATTTTTAATTTCTCCAAAAACAGAATTATTAATAGAATAAATAATATCAGGAGTAAAATGATATTTTAAAGAGAAAAACCAATCAAGGAAAAAGAAATTACAAACTAAAACAAATTAAAAAAATAAAAACTTACTGAATAAAACACAAATAATAATTAAAGTCATAAAATTTCTAAAATTATAATTAATATTACCCCAATCATGTAAAAAAACAAAAAACAAAATAATATCAAGTAATATATTAATAGCAGTAATTAACCAATAAGTAATAAATAATGGTTTAAGTTTATCTGAATCATCAGTAACTAATTTAGAATAAGCTTTATATAAATTTGTTTGAATTTCATTAACTGGTAAATTTTCATAATTATCTAATTTAGATATTATATCTGAAGTTCTTGGTAATCTTTTTAATATTACAAAACCTGTAAATCCTCTTGCAACATGAAATATAAAAAACCAATTTCTCCAAAATTGCTTTGGATATGAACAAAATAAACAAAATGAAAGAAAGAATATAAAAAATTCTAATATTCCTATCCAATAAAACATTAATTGAACTTCTTGAATTGCTATTTCACTTTTTGTACAATAAATTAAAAAATTATAAAATTGTATTTTTTCCTTATTAACTCCTTTATTCTTTTCATATATTGCATTATCACTTTCCATTTTATTAAATTAAATAAAATAGTTTTATTTAATGTAAAATAATCTCAAAAAAAATATAAAAAACAATATATACTAAATAAAAAAAATAAAAACAAAGATTATATAGAAAAAAATTTAAAACCTTAAAAAAATATAATTAAAGCTCTTAAAAAAAAAATGGCATCATCAGTGGAAAACACATCATTCGGTCGTCACATATCTAAAAAATATGCAAAAACGGAAGGATTAGACTTTAGTAAAATCCTAATGAAAAAGAGTCAATTAGAAGCTAGAACAAGTGATGACACAGTGATAGCATTAAAGCCAACTGATTTTTTTAAAATTTTAAAACTTATAGGAGAAAAAAATGATGATGATATAGAAAGTGCATGTTATTCATTAATAACATGTCTTTTAGAAAATGATGATGATGAACTTGATCCTGCATTTGTAAATTTATTAAATAATCAACAATCATATAATATTACTTTCCCAGAAGATGGAGAAAGTTACAATACTTTAGGAAGTGCTTTAACAAAAAATGAAATTGCCATTTCTTCAGTTTCTATGAATGAAATTGCTAAATTTTTAGGAAAAAAAGATTCAATTGGAATTAGTGATTTTATCTCAATTGCAATATTAATGTTTTCTCCTGAAGAATTAGAAAATAGGAAAAATTTCTTACAGAGATTAACTTTAAAAGCTAAAATTTTAGAATATGGGAAACCTAAAAATGAAAAAAAAGAATTTAATGGTATTGGTGAATTTGATACAAATGATGATCCTAAACC
>JAEEGL012622358.1_pt1 | contig 32146 bp, 27 predicted proteins | sample 9134231 | NCBI WGS metagenome assembly JAEEGL01 (sample SAMN16246548, study PRJNA631951) | gut metagenome | biome: gut microbiome; feature: rumen; material: fiber-attached | host: Bos | place: Iran: Karaj | collected 2018-10 | reverse complement strand
TAGTTTTTTCATATATCTCTCCTATTTGAAAAGAAGAATTAGATTACTAACTCTTCATCAATTTATTAATTTTATTAACTAAGTCATTATCAATTACTTTAACAACCTTCATTAATAGATTAAAGCTTTCTTTATAACTTCCACGATAATATAATAGTTCTGCTTTTGATAAACCACGACTTACATCTTTATTATCACGATATTTATTACCATAAACAATTAATAGTTCTGAAAAGTAAGCATATTTAATCATATCATTAGTTGTAGCAAATAACTTAAATGTTAAATCCTTAGCAGTATCGACACGAATATTTAAATTTTTAATAATAATTGGTTTATTATTAATTTCTTTTTCTACTTCAGAAATTGCTTCTTCTGCTTCATCCATTTCAACAAAATAATTATCATGAATAATTGGTAATTTATAGTTACGAACACTCATCTTACACTTTTTTACTAATTCGCTCATATCTTTTAATTCTTCATGAGCTCTTTTTTCATCTTCATAAAAACTTCCTAGTGTTCTTAATGCATCATCAAACTCATCTGATACAGTATTTAACTTAGTCATTAATTCATTAATGGTAATATTATGCTTTTTATATGATTCAGTTCCTTTTTTAATATCACGATGAAGTTTTTTATGTTCTTTAATAACTGCTGATAATTTTAAATTTAATTGATCAATTATTTCTAAATCTTTTTCATTTAAATGATACATTGCTTTAATATCATCTAATTGTGCGTATATATCTTTGACAATTGCTTCTATTTTCTTTGATCGATCTTTAAAGGCATCGTTTAATCCATCAAATTTAGATTTAGCTTCTCTTTCCTCATCTAAATCACGAAATAGATTATCTAAATATTCAAGAATCGTTCTTAAATCAAATAAACTATCGGTTATATTGAGTACTTTAGCTCTTGTTAAAATATCACTTTCTTTTTTCTCAATATCACTAATATTATTTTCAAAGTTTAAAAATCCTAATGGATAACCTTCTTCTTGCATCTTTCCATATTCTTCTTTTAAATCTTTAATACGTCCTGGTATTAAATCATTAAGTAAAAGAATAATATCTGGTACTTCTTTAATAACAACATCTAGATTATCAATCATTGTATCAATGGATTTAACTACTAACACTATTTCATTATATAGTTTTTCATCCATAACCTTATCAAAATCATTAAAGCGTTTGGCAATATTTTCAAATTGCATTTTGATAACATCCTTCAAATCACCAAACTTGCTTTCTTTTTCCGTATATTCATGCTCTAAAAAACGATATTTAGCTTTTAATTTAGTAATTATATCACGATATTTTTCTTCATATGAAGCTATCTCATTTATTTCATCTAAAATATTATTAATAGAATATTCAGCTTCATCTAGGGCAATTTCTGCATTTGAATAATTATCAATATATTCTTTGATATTCTTTTTTTCGATTGAAACATCCAAATCGACAATTAAATCATTTACTTTTTTAAGTCGAACTTCTTTTATTTCCTGGAAACGTATTTTAAATTCACTAATTTTCTCTTCAAGTTGCTCACTTTTAGCAATATCTTCTATTTTAGATAATTCAACCATTACTGGCATACTATCTAGATTATTCTTTTTTATTTCTAACTCATTAACACGATTAATTAATTTGTTCTTAGTACTTTTTCGCATATTGCGAATAATAACTATCGATAAAACGACGGACACAATAATACTAGCGATTAATATTAAATATACTACTGTCATTCTATCACTTCCTTACGATAATAATTTTATCATAAAGTTTAAAAAAATAATAGATAAAAAATATTTTATTAATAAAAATAGCCAACAACTGATTTTTCTTGCAAAAAATCTAATTCTTTGATATAATAACAAACTTGTTTGAAAGGGGTTATAAATATGGGAATAGGTCACCATGAAGTATCTAATCAATATGTAGTACCAGATGGCTTAAAAACTAAAGAAGAAATTGATAGATTTTATCAAATGGTTGGAAACAAAATTAAACAACATGAAGCACTTGAAAAAGAAGACGAAAGAAAAAAGAAAATAGATTATATTAATTCATTAATCAATAAAATAAATATTGATTTACCTGGTATAGAAGATGTTAATAATTTAAAAGAGGCATGGAATGGAGATGCTAAATTATCATTTTATAAAGATAATGATTTGCCAAAATTAACTGGAAAATATTATTATGAAAATTTATTTTATTTAAAAAGCATTGATGATAATGATGATCATAGTATATTATATAGCGATTATATGGGACATATATTATCAGATGATATTACTAAAATCGATAAACTACATAATTTTAATCGTTATAGTCGTTCATTTTTAATTAAACCAGTATTAGATTTTCGTGATTGTCCAGAATTATTTGAATTATTAAACTTTCCAAGATGTGATGCTAGTGGAAGAGAATTAAAATATTCCGAAGTCATGTTTGGATATTACCCTACTAATGTTCCAACTAAATCACAAATATGCAAACTAAACGATATGTTAAAAAATAAATCACTTAAATTATTAGATGATGAATATACTTTTGATGGTACTTATGCACATGGTAAAAATTCTTACAAAAAGGATTTCACCCCACTTAAGTATCCCGTATATGAACTAGATGGTAAAAAATATATTCATTGGAAAGTAAATCAATGTCCAGATTCGCGTGATTTTTTTGATAAATTATTTAGGTCTGAAAACTATTTTACGTTAAATCTATCACATTCCTTAGATTATGGTAATGGTGAATATACTTGGGTTGAAGTATCAGAAATTAATTGGATTGTTGATATTAGAAGAAAAAAACTTATCTCAGCTAATAACATTTTATCTGGTATTCAATTTGAAAATTATAGTAAAACACGTGGTAGTATTGATTATTTAAATAGTAATATCAAATATTTCCTTGTTAATTATTTAAAAAAAGAATTATTAAGAGATGCCTATTTATACTTTATTGATAAACAAATAAATAAAACAGTAACTAAAGTAGATATACAAGAAGAAGAAACTACTAAGGTACATTGTAATAGTGAAATAGCTAAACTATTAAATGATATTAACTATTATAAACAATATTACTATGGTAATATCGACATATCTAGTAAAGTAAAAGAATTATTAACTGAATATAACGACGCACTAGATAAAGCCAAAAAAAGTATTAATAAAGAAGAACTATCTTTACCAATAGGTTATAAAACACCATCTTATTTACATCGAGAACTAATAAATAAACTAAATGATATTATAGCTGATATGCGACTTTACTGTGAAAAAATAAGAAATTATCACCACATGAAAACTATTTTAAACGAATGTAGTAAAGATGTGGTTAATCCACAAGTAGATCCAATCTGTGAAATAATCTATCAATGTAAATCACTAATCATTCCAACAATTATCAACAAAGAAGTGCAAAAAGAATTATTAGATGAACTAAATATAATAATTAAGGGTAACATTGAATATAATAGTGGTTTCATTGAAGAATTCAAAAATACTGGTAATGTTACAGTAATATCACTTGAAAAACTACAAGAAAAATTTCAAGGTGATATAAAAGACTTTTTAACCAAATTAGATAACATTATTCGATCTCAAGATGTTGTTAGTGAAATATTAAATAATATTCGAATTAAAATACGAGATTATCATGTGGAAACACAAAAGAAAAATCTTGCTTCAATTCAAAATATAATTGATCAATCTATTGAAGCAATAAGTAAAACTGGTAATGAAGAAGATAAAGAAAATGTTGAGAAAATAATTAATGAAGCAGAAGCAGAATTATCAAGTACACCAAGTGATGAAAATAGTCTAAATTTAAAGGATGATTATCATACTACTGTCAAAAAACTTATTTCAAGATGTGCGAGAATTATTAAAATCCAACTTGATATTGAAGAAAGAACAAGACAAATGGCTGAGATTGATGACTTAAGAGTTGATGTTAATTATCTAAATAGTTTAACTAGTGGGCAAGAAACATTTCAAAAGTAATTGACTTACTAAAAAAAATTATATATAATAACTATGCATATTTTGATTGACAGCCCAATTTATTAGTATTGTAATGTGTTTTCTAAGTTTAGAAGTAACTTTGGCTATCAAGTGAAACTATTAAAGAAAACTCCCTATGATATGTATAAATGTCAATTATATGTAATAAATAATTGAAGGAGGAAAATATGGCAAGATATACTGGACCAAGTTATAAAAAAAGTAGAACAGTTGGTTTTTCTACTCTTGAAAATGGTAAAGATTTAACAAGACGTCCTTATAGACCTGGTCAACATGGTGCTGCTAGACGTAGTAAATCAAGTGATTATGGAACTCAGTTAACTGAAAAACAAAAAGTTAAATTCATGTATGGACTTAACGAAAGACAATTCCATAAAACATTTGTTGAAGCTGGTAAAATGAGTGGTATTCATGGTGAAAACTTCTTAAAGTTACTTGAGAGTCGTCTTGATAATTTAGTATATCGTATGGGTTTTGCAAACACTCGTCGTGGTGCAAGACAACTTGTTAACCATGGACATATTGCTGTTGATGGTAAGAAAGTTGATATCCCATCATATAGAGTTAAAGTAGGTTCTACTATTTCTCTTAAAGATAATACTAAAGAACATAAATCAGTTAAAGCTGCACTTGAAAATGTTACTACAAGAGTTGAATACCTTGACTTTGATAAGAACAATTTATGTGCTAAATATGTTCGTTATCCAGAACGTAATGAATTAAATGCAGATATTAATGAAGCATTAATCGTTGAATTCTATAACAGATAGCAAACTGCCTTATGGCAGTTTTTTTGTTACCATTAAATAATTTATGATATAATTATTTAGAAAGGAGACTAAAATGTATAACTATGGTTTTGAATTTGATCATTGGCTTAATAGAGGATCTGAAGCATGGTCAGCTATTGCAATTATTCTTGCAATAACTGGAGCCATATTAACTTATTTCTTATTTATTAAATCAGATAAAAAATATGGTCAAAAATTTGTTGATTGGTTAAGAAATTTCTTAAACTTTGAAGAAATGATAATTGAACCAATATTAAAAATGTCTTATATTTTCTTTGCAATATTTATTACTCTAACATCATTCAACTTTATTAGTTATAGTTTTCCATATTTCTTAATATATTTAATTGGTGGAAATCTTCTTGTAAGAGTTGCTTATGAATCAATAATGGTATTAATAGGCATTTGGAAAAATACGAAAGAAATTAATAAAAAGATGAAATAAAAAAAAGCATTAAATGCTTTTTTTAATATACAGAGATTATTGGTTCATATTCACAACCATATAAACTACACTTAGTTTTACTTGTTCCTACAAGTATTTTTTTATCTAAAGAGATAATTTTATTAATAATATAGTCATTATCCTTTGCCATAACTTGTTTATCAATAAACTTGTTTTCTTTTATATCAAAATTCATTATCACACTTTCTGTTTTACTACCTTTAGTAATTCCATTAATATCTAAAAGACCAGTTAATAATAATTTATCGTTATCGAGAATAACTGAATTAAAGCGATGATATGTGGTATCTTCAATAGAATATTTACCTAGATATTTACCAGATGTATTATATAAAACTATTCCTGCATCATATTTATAATTTGGCTTTCCCTCTTTAGTTTTTTCAGATGATATATCAATAGCTCCAACAACATATATAGTTTTATCTTTCATGACCATTCCACTAAAGCCAATAGTATCAGTATTAGAATATGTACGTTGCCATTCAATCTTTTTCGTTATAATATTAGTATCTTTCTCATCGCGGTTAAAATCTTTCTTAAATTTAACCAAGATGCCATAGTTAGTTGCATCTTTACCACAAACAATATATCCATCATTAACTTTAATAATATCATTAAATGAACCAGATTTATTACCACCATAATTATTGTGAGCTAATAGATTACCATCTTTATCATAACGAACAATTATTCCACCACCAGTAATATGACTACCTACTTCCATATTCTCATAGATACTTTGACCAATAACTACTATATTATCATTATCATCATCTATTACTTTATAAAACTCTGTGTCACTTAACACATGATATGTTTTATGCCAAATTACTTTACCTTGTTCATCATATTTAACAATTAGTGCATCTCTGGTGTTTGCTTCTATTTGTTCTTTTTTAGTTACAATACTACCAACCACGATATAACCATCACTAACTTTTAATATACTATAAAAAGATGAGTCATATAAATTATCATAATTCTTTTCCCAAACAATATCAAAATTATCATTATATTTAGCTATTTTAGCTTGATTAGCAATTATTCTTGAAGTCTTCTTAGTAGTAGAGTTTGTATATTCATATATTCTTTCATTAACTCCAGAGAAATCACTAATACCAACGGCAATATAACCATCATCCACTTTTATTAAATCATTAATAACATCAACATGATCAATTTTTCTTTCTCTTAGAACTTTAATTACAAACATCGCTACTATTTCAATTAAAATAATTACAATACAGGCAATAACTATCTTTTTAATCATTTTTTTATTCTTATTCTTTTTCATTTTAACCTACTACATATGTTTAATAACAAAATATTTCTTTTTTCCTTTACGAATAATCGTATAATTATCAACCATTGCATTATCTTTTTTAACTATAAACTCTAAATCATTAATCTTATCCCCATTAATAGTAATTGAATTATTAGATACAAACTCTCTAGCTTCTCTTTTACTTGAACATATTTCACTTTCAACTAATAAATCAATGATGTTTTTATCACCAATTACTTCACTACTTGGAATATTTAAAAATGCATCATGTAATTCTTCTTTAGTTAACTTTTTAATATCACCACTAAATAGTGCTTCACTAATTCTTAACACTTTTTCATATTCTTCTTTACCATGAACATCACATATAACCTCACGAGCTAATGCTTTATGTGCAAGACGTAGATGTGGTTCCTCTTTATTAGATTTTTCTAACTCTTCTATTTCTTCTCTTGATAACATCGTAAGTTTCTTTAAATGATCAATAACTATTGCATCATCAGTATTTAATAAGTATTGATATAAGTAATATGGGCTCGTTTTTTCTTTATCAAGCCATACTGCATTACCTTCACTTTTACCTATTTTATTACCTTGTTCATCTAATACTAATGGCATTGTCATACCATATACTTCTTTTCCTAGTGTTCTTCTTATAAGTTCAATACCTGAGGTAATATTACCCCATTGATCACTTCCAGCAACTTGTAAAGTAACATTTCTAGTTTCAAATAAATGTTTAAAATCAAGTGCTTGTAAGATCATATAAGAAAACTCTGTAAATGATAATCCATTATCTAATTGTTTCTTAACTTTGTCTTTATCTAACATATAATTAACAGTAAAATGTTTACCATAGTCTCTTAAAAATTCTAAGACATTAATATCTTTAATCCAATCGTAGTTGTTAACTGTTTCACAACCTGTTATTCTTTCTACTTGAGCTTTTAATTTTTGATAATTATTATTAATAGTTTCATAACTTTCTAGAGTTCTTTCACCCTTGCCTCTTGGGTCACCAATTAAAGCCGTTGCACCACCAACAAGAAGTATGGCATGATGACCTGCTTTAACAAGTCGTCTTGCAGTTACTAGTGATGAATAATGGCCAATATGCAAACTATCAGCTGTAGGGTCTGTTCCCCAGTAGAAATTTACTGTTCCTTCGTTTAATACTTTTTCAATTTCTGGATTACTTATATCTTGTATAAGGCCTCGCCATACTAAATCTTCGTATAATTTCATTATTTATTCTCCTTTCCCATAACTATATCTACCCCATGACTTGTGCCAATTCTTGTTGCACCTGCTTCAATAAATTTCATGGCATCTTTTTCGGTTTTAATACCTCCTGATGCTTTTATTTCAAGGACTTCTCCTTTATGTTTTGCCATTAATTCTACTGCATGAAGTGTTGCTCCTTCTTTATCAAAACCGGTACTGGTTTTAATGAAGTTAACAAATGTTTCATTACAGATTTCTGTCATTTTAATAATTTCTTCATCAGAAAGCAAACAAGTTTCTATAATTACTTTAAGAACCTTTCCATCGATAGAATCTCTTATAGTTTCTATTTCATCTTTAACATAATCATAATCTTTATTTTTTAGAGCATTTATATTAATAACCATATCTATTTCTTTAGCCCCATTATGTACTGCATCAATAGCTTCATATTGTTTAGTTTCTTTTGTCATGTAACCATTGGGAAAACCAATTACAGTACAAACTTCAGTTGTTGTACCTTTTAAATAATCTGCAGCTGCTTTTACATAATATGGACTAACACAGACTGTTGGAAAATGAAATTTCTTTGCTTCCTCACATAACTTAATAATATCATCCGCCGTTGCCGTCTTACTTAGATTAGTATGATCAATAAATTCACTTAAATTCATATATCCTCCTTTTTAATAAAAAAAGTTCTAATCATAGGAACGCATTACCGTGGTACCATCCTAATTTAGAACTTAATATCTTAACGCGATTAACGTTTTAACTCTGTCATTGTAATTTCCTTATCAAGTCTACTAGTTTTCACCAACCACTAGTTCTCTATATAAACTTCATAATTCCTTATGACTTCTTTGTTAAATCTACTTATAGATTAACATACTTTATTAATATTATCAAGAAAAACTATTTCTTTTTAATTGTTCTTATTAATTTCCTTAAATAGTTCATATTATTTGCTTCATTAACATGATTTTCATAATTTTCCTTAATCGTATCCATTAATGAATTAACTGCTTTTTGATCATTAAGATCAATATTATATTTTAGAATACTATAATACTTTATCATTAATTCAGTTAATATTTGAGTTACTACATTACAATATTCTCTTTCTTCTTCATTTCGATATCTTTTGTGTCTAACAAAATAATTATATTTATTTCTTTCAAGTACACTTGTACTAGTATTTAAAGTATAAATTATTTCAAAAAATCCAAAATCACGTTCAGTGATTGGAAAAGGGAAATCTTCTAATTTATTTAGTTTTCCTGTGTTTCTATTCTCATTATAAAACTTATTAACTCCATTTAAATAAGACATAAAATACTTATTATCTAAGACCATATATTCATCAACAGAATTAATATAACGGACATTATGTTTATCATAAAAAGACAAATACTTATTATCTTCCCTTAATTGTTCTAGTTCTTTTTTTAATAGTCCCGTTAATTCCGTAATCGGAAATATAAAAGACCAATAATCCTTCCTTCTATCTTCTGGAATATCCATATTTCCTGGTTCCGCATAAACGGCTTTACCAAGAGGATCATTTGGATTATTAATTGGATATACCATTTTATGATGCCTTATTGGCTCATAACCAAATTCTTCATTCATATTTATCTCCTTATCTTTTAACATATTTATTAACCGTATCGATTAATTCTGGATTAATTGCTTTTTCCAAATCTCCATACGTTAATGTTTCTTTATCATATTCTTCTTGTAATGTTACTACTTCATTACCTATTGTTTCATAACTTTCTAATATTCTTTTAATTACTATTTTTTGATCTTGTAATTCTTTTTTCGCATCCTTTATTGGTTCTCGATATTTTCTTTTAAGTTTAGGTAAAACAGTCATCATAAAAACATATATATATCCCCAAACAACATATGCATAAAAATTTACCATAAAAGGTCTCGTAACACTTTTGTCCATTTTACTTTCAGTAATAATTATTTCAATATCACTTACATTATCCTCAGAAGTTATTTCATCTTTTTCTTCAACATGAATTTGTGGCTTAGCTGTTTCAAGTACTTTATTTACATCAACTTTCTCATTATCATCTTTTTCAATATAATTAAATTCTATTACTTCTCTGGTGTAACCAGATCCATTATCTTTTTTTACCCATGGGAAATATTTCTTGGCAGAAACTTTAAAATTATAATCATTGTTTGAGTAACTTTCAGTTGGCTCTTTAATCATTTCATTAGTTATATAATTATATGTTTTGGTTGAAACTTTATTTTCTTTAAAAAAGATTGCTGACACACCACCCCAAATACATGAACCAATGAGTGGTGTACCTAAGGCAAAAGCAATAGCTCTTACATATAGTTTTCGTAGATTTACTTTTAAATTTTTTATTTTACTAGTTTCTTTCTTATATTCATTATCTAATTCTGCTTTTTTACTTAATAAACTATCATTTTGACTTTGAATACTGGCAAGTGCGGTTTTCTTATTTGATTGATAAGTATTATTTTCTTCCTTAATCTTTTCAATAACTTCATTTAATTTATTAATATAAGTAGCAAAATCAATACTATTTTCTCTACCTAATTTTATTTTTTCTCTAACTGCACCTTCAATTATTTCAATATCACTATTATATTCATTAAGATCTAGGTAATAGAAGTTTCTAATACATTTCTTAGCTTCAATTAATTTTAATAAATATTCATCAAATAATTGACCTTGTTTATTCTCCTCCATATTCCCTCCTCAAGTGATTTATCATATCTTATTTAAAGTATCTCTTAATCTCTTCTATTTGTTCAGGTTCATTACCACTTATTAAATCACCATACTTTTGTAATTTTTCTTCATATTCACTTTGGAATTCAACTATTCTTTCACCAATTTGTTCATATCGTTTTTTGATAACTCGTTTAGTTATGTTAGCTTTTTCATATTTTAAGTCTTGTCTATTTTCTTTAAAAGCATTAAATGCCTCTTTAAATGCATTAAAGAAGTCAGTATCAGAAAAATGATCTATAGCGGCATCTACTGTAAGAAACGCCATAATTCCAAGTAAAATAAAGCAAACGATAATACCAGGATGTGGTACTTTATCATTTTTATCAGCTATTGTTTCTCGAATAAATATTTCTTGATCAATCATACTATCATTTTCACCAAGCTCTTGTTTTTCTTCGGTAGTTTGATCGTAATAACTTATTAATTTAAATAACTCATTAGGTGAGATCTCATTAATATCCATCATAGTTTTGCTAGTATATTTAAATTCTAATTTATCTCTTATATACCCATCATTTGTTAGTTTCTCACGCCATGGAGTATATTTTGTAATAATTACTTCATATGGAGAATCATTATAAACATAAACGGTTTCTGTATCACCAATTTGATTATGGGTTTTAGCATCAAATACTCGAATCGTATTTTTATATTTACCACCAACAGTTGATCCAAGTTTTCCAAGGCCTGATAAAAGTATTATTGGTATTGCTGATAAAGATGCAATTTTAACAAGTGCAATATTCTTATGAAGTCTTAATTTTCTTATTCTTTTTCGAGATTTTTTTCTATCGCTTGCTACATTTTTTTCATCCGAAGCTAATACATCAGCTTTTTCTAACAAATAGCTTAAAGCAGTCTTTTTTCTTTCTTGATATTCTTCATATTTTTCGCTTATTTTTTTTGAAGCAATTTCTTTAATAATCTCACTATCTAAATAATCATAGCCTAATCCTTTAGAAATATATCTGATTTTTATATTTAGTAACTCTTTTTCATCGAATGTACTTAAATCATTTTTTATTATTGTTCCAAGACTTTCTCTAATTCGATCATTATTAATTGCTTTTATACGTGATAGAATACTATTCTTTTCTAAAGCAGACTCATTTAATAATGCATCATATAAAGTTTTAATTCCTTCATCATAAACATTATCTTTATCATCTTTTGATTCAATTTCAATTAAAGATTTAATTAATTTTTCACATTCATCAATGATATCACTATATTTATCTTCATTTAAATCCTCAAGTAAAGTTTTTACTTTTTGTACATATAAGTGGGCAATATAAAATTGACCAAATTTATCATTAATCTCCTTTTCAAGCCAATCAAGACGTGAGCAATATAACGAAAACGGAAAAGTATTATCATTAGATGTATCTCTATTAGAAACTTCTTTAGCAATTTTTTCAAATTCTTCTAAAAAAGGTCCAAATTTAATATCTACTCCTTCTCTATTTTTCAAATCATTTAAATCAACGAATATTTTTCTTATATTATCTTCTTTTGCAAAATATTTTCCTTTACCACTATATTCCATATTATTATCCCCCACTCTTCGTTAATTTTCTGGCAGATTCAAGTAATTCTGGGCTCATTATATCACCATACTTAGCTTGTTCACTTTCTAATTCTTCTTGAAATTCTACTACTTGTCCTTTAATATCTTCATATCTAGTTTTATTAACTTTATGAACTACGTTATATCCTTTTTCCTTTAAAATATCAATTAATTCTCTATTTAACTCTGACCAGTCGTATGCATTATTACGAACAAATCTTTTCGTATCATGCCAGATATCATACCCATGATCTTCTATAATTGCACCTACTAAACATAATAATAAAACTGTAACACAAAAGACAAATAGCGCACTACCAACAGATGGTTCTGCATTATTAACAAAAGATTCAGTTATTATTATTTCTGGCTGTGTTGGATCAACATTTTCACCTAAAGTATCAACTTCTTCAGAATACTCTTTATTATTGTCTGTAAAGTATTTTAATAATTCATCGATATTAGGTTTTGCATTTAAATCTTCAATCTCATAATTAAATTCAACAACATCTCTAATATACCCATTACCACTATTTTTTAAACGCCATGGACTACATTTTTTAACTATTACTCTATGAAAGAATTCCGGATTAACACTAACAAAATAATCATCATCTTCATTTATTACTTTCTTAGTTTCATAATCATATTTTCTTGTTACTAAATCACTTTTTTTTAAGAAATTTGATCCTAGGCCAATACTACTTACTAAAATAACTGGTACTACTGCAAGAGAAAGAAATTTTGCATATACTTTAACAAGTCCTTTACATATCCTGAATAATTCCTTACGTTCACTTCGCTTTTTTTCTTTAATATCTTTTTTTTCTTGAGCTATTTCATCAGCTTTATCTAATAAGTAATTAACTGCTGATTTTTTTCTATTTTGATACTCTTCATTTTCATTTTCTAAGAATAATAAACTTAATTTTTTAATCATATCATTATTTAAATGATCATAACCAAGCCCTTCATCATTATGGTTAAGTTCAACTCCAATTGCTACTTCACTTGGTAATAATTTCATATCATCTCGAATAAGTTTACCTATATTTTCACGAATAATTGGGCTATCCCATGCTTTTATACAAGCCAATATTTTATTTTTATCTAATGCAGCTTCCGCTAGTAATCCCATGTATATATTATGATAAAACTCATCAGCGATACTATCAGGTATTTCACATTTTATTAAAATAAATCTTTCAATTAAAGCAATTACTTCATTTAAAATATCACTATAGTTATTTTCATCCATTGATTTTAATAGACTACTAACTCTTATATTATGCAAATGTAAAAGATATAAATCTTTATATTTTTCATTAATTTCATTTATCATCATTTTAATACGATTACTATATATTTGATATGGAATATTATTATTACCTTCTGCTAATAAATTAGCTATTTCATTTTCAATAGTTTCTAATTCTATTTCATATTTCTCAATATCAACACTAGATTCATCAATTTCTGCAAATGAATTAAGTCGTTCAAGTATTTGTTTAATATTCATTACATCAGCTTTATAAATTATTGATGTATTATCATTACCCATATTTCCCCCAATAAGTTTGATATTATACCACAAAATGCCCGAAAAATCAAGTTAATGGTATTTGACTATTCAATGAATTCATGATACACTTTATTAGACAATGGGAGGGTTAAATGAGAAATGATACTAATTATGAAATATTGAGAGTTAGCACATCAGCTACTTTAGAAGAAATTAAAAATGCTTATGTCGAAAGATGTAAAGAATTTCATCCAGAGCATTATAATAATGTTGAAACTATTCAATGTATGAAAACATTAACAACAATTAATGAAGCATATAGAATATTAAGTAATCCCCAATTAAGACAATCATATGATTATGCACTTGCTTCACATGGTAAATATAATAATGGAACTACTACCATCAAAGCAAATGAAATGTTTGAAGATACTTTATATGCCGACTATAATGCTTGGGATTATGATATCCCCATGGAAGAAAAATTTATTACTTGGATTGAATCTTTTGCAAAAAGTTATCTTGAAAAGGCTGTGCCTAAGAGTTTTGATTCAAATAGATCATATTTTGAATTAACAAAGCAATTATTTGGTCAATTTTATAGTGTTATCAATAAGGAAAGATATGCACTTATCAAGAAAAAAGAAAGAAAAGCTACCAATGGTAAGTAAATCAATTCATCTGAATTGATTTTTTTTTAGATTTATGATACAATAACTCCCACGTATTGAGGGGTTTATGACTTTTGATTTTTTAAAAAATATATTTAAAAGAAAAACTAAAGATAATAGAAGTGTCGGTATATCAACTATTGATACTAGTTTTATTGATGTACCAAAACTTCGTGAATATACCAAAAAAGAGCGAAAAATCATCTTAAAGCACTATAAAAAGCTTACTTTAAAAAATTATGAAGATTTAGTTAAATTTAGTTCGGATTTAGCAAATAAATATAGTTTTGAACAAGAAATACTATTACAAACAATTGATAGATATGATACGTTTACTCAAACTAAAATAGATGAATTAACAGATGAAGATATATATTCATATCTTAATAATTCCATTATATCTAAGTATGAATATAATATAACTATTCAAAAAATTAATGAAATAAGAAGAGAATTATTCCTAAGGCTTACAGCCTTAGATCTGTTTATAAAAAAAGAAGAAAGAAAGAAACTAAACCCACTATCAGTATTTCATCAAGCAAATAGAATGGAATATATTGAAAATATAAATCGATTACTTAATGAAAGAGATAGAATTAAAAAGTTAATATCGCAAAATACCATTATTTCAGTATTAACACATCGAAAAATAGAAGAAAAAAAAGCTATTCAAAAACAAGGTGAACTATATAAAAAATGTGAAGAGATTATTACTAATAATAGTAAATATGAAAAAAATATTAAATATTATCTAGCTAAAAAGATTATTGAAATAAAGAAAGATAAATTAAAGCCAATTGAATTAAGTGAAGCTTTTAATAAAGACATAATTAATAATGTAGTTAATAAACTAATTAGTGACCTAGATGATTTATTAGAAAGAACTAATGATCATTCAAGTTCAGATACTGTTAAAAAAATTGACTTAGTCTTAACGAGGGAAAGTATTTCATTAAATTATAATGATGAATGGTTTACCTTATTAAATAAACTTGATAAAGAACAGTTAAATGACGTATATCAAATAATCGCTAACTACTTACATCGATTTGAAATATATTGTTATGAACATCGAAATGATTATAAAGATTATTTAAAAGAAATGACTGATATTATTGATACTTATGAAAAAACTGAATCATGTGATTGGGATTTAGATGTGTTAGAACATAAATACAATTATTTTAAAGATAAAATATATAAAACTATAAAGTTATGTAGCAAATATTTAAGTGATGATATAATAAAAGAATTAAATAATAAGTTTTTAAGACTAGAATGGTTATATGCTCTTAGAGTAGATAGTTCTCTTTTACAATATAATGGTGAACCTTACTATGATATAGCCATTGACTTACTTAGTAAATTAGAAAAGAAATATAATGTTAAATTAGAGAATAATCCAACGTATCCTCACGGAATGTTTACATCATCAAAGAAAGATTATATTCTTTCATATGCCATAGCACAGTTTGATGTAGTTTATGATTTATTAAATGGTTATTTTCCAGAAGATAAAGCAACTTATGTTTTTCATAAAAAATATGAAAATGATCCTTATTATAATTGGCGCTATTTATATGGATCTACTAAATTTGATATCTATGAAATAACTCATATCAAAAACTTGTACAATAGAGGTATATTTTCAATTAAATCAAGAATTACTAGGGCTAATAAACCAATGGAGTATCAACCATTTTCACCAAAACTATTTCAATTTTCGTTAAATAGCACGGATAGTTTTAATACACTTGTAAGTGAAATAAAACAAAAAATGTTAGAAAAGAGTTTTAGTGATAATCGACTACTAGTTATACCATCAGTAATTGAAGATGATTCTATTGAACACAATGTTGGAAAAATAATCAACAATGAAGATCCAAACAATGCTGATGTAAGAGCTATTTATGTAGAATCAACTGCAACTATTTTAAAACTTATTAAAACCGCAAAAATAGATAGTGATATATTATTATTTATAAATAATAATGAACTAGATAATGATATTATGGATTGGACGTATACTAATGATTTAACAACCTATTCTATCAGGGAAAGAAGCTTTAATGATAATATCCGTATTCTAGATTACAATAAAACTAATAGAAAAATACGTTCAGTAGTTGAAGCTCATATAAAAATTGTTGTATTCCCAGATGATGCAACATATAAAGATTACTCTAATTATTTATATAGTATATTAGAAAAAGAAATGGTACTTCAAAAAGTAGCTAACTAAAAAGACTAATTATCATTAGTCTTTTTTATTAACATATTTAAATAATACTGAAGGACGATGTCCTTTACCAGTTTTCATCTTATCTGTTTTCTCTACTTTATTGGCAATTATTCGTCTAAATGCGGGATCTAGTAGTTTCTTACCCAGAATTACTTCATATACTTGTTGTAATTCTCCTAAAGTAAAATATGTTGGCATCATGTTAAAAACGATATCTGTATAGTTTATTTTGTTTCTTAATCTTTCAATACCTGAGGCGATAGCCAAAGGATGATCAAAAGCAATTTTATCATTTTCTTTAATTTTGAAATTATATCTATCAGTAGTTAACTCTCTTAGAGTCTTTTTAATACTAAATTTTATCGTTTCATTCTCATTATTTAATACTACATTTATCGATTCTTTATTATTTTCATATATCTCAACATTAAACCATGATGCATTTGGATTTAATCGATCATCTAACCTGTTTTTATCAACTAATGCCATGTATGCTGTGGATATAACACGACATCTTGGATCACGATCAAGTCCATCAAAAGTATATAACTGTTCAAGATATATTTTTGAAAGATTGGTTTCTTCCTTTAGAATTCTCTTAGCACATTCTTCAAGAGTTTCTGTTTCTGGATTTACAAAACCACCGGGTAAACACCACATATTCTTAAATGGAAAATCATTTCTTTTAACCAATAGAATGGACATTTTCTTCGTACTATTTTTTCGATAGTTATTCGTATGTTCTTCTGATACACTAATTATTAGTATATCCGTTGTCATCGATAACTGTTTGAATTCTCTCACGTTATAATCCTTTAAAAATTCTTCTTCGGTTTTATACTCTTTTTCCACATTACCACCAATTTAATTATATCTTAATTTTTAGTGGATAGCAACTTTTCATTTATTTTTTGAGGGAAATTATAGTGGCTAAATCGAAGACATTTAATTTTCTTATCTTTAATAATCGTATTAATATTTGAAACATTATGATATATTAAATTATTACCATCAACAGTAACCATAACCCCTTGATTTTTTGGTTTAATAATTATTTTCATATTAGATGGGACAATAACTGAATTAGATAATGTTTGATATGCCTTAGAATTAATTGGTCCCATTGGAGTAATTTGTAGGGTTGAGAAGACCCCAGGAACAATTGAACCACCATAGCTTAAATTATGAGCAGTAGATCCTTGTGATGTAGAAATAAGGATACCATCACCGTTAAAGACTTCAAGCAAATCATTATCAATAGATATCCCAGCGATTAATAGTTTTAAATCTTCATCACGGATAACTATTTCATTCAATGAATAAAATTTACTATTACCATTTTCATGGCAAATTTCTGTTTCCTGAATTCCAATTTCATCAACCTTATATTTTTTTTCTTTTATCTCATCAATTAGTTTATCTACTTCATCTTTTTTAACTTCTTGTAAAAAACCCAAAGTACCAGAATTTATTCCTACGTAATAGGGATTACTATCATATGATGTTGCCTTAACCATTCTAAGAAATGATCCATCACCACCAATAGCTATTCCCAAATCAAAATTATCTTCTTGGATATTAAATCCTTCATTAATAAAACTTTTTCTTACTATCTCGCCTAAGGCAAGAGATTCTTTATTGTTATTGATAAATAGTTTTATATTCCTAATCATATTATCCCCCTTTCTAATAGTATTTATTGGTATAATTTATGCTTTTTAATATATTGAACTACCTTTTCATCAAGATATTCTTCATCTAATTGATTTCTTATTTCTGTTGATGAAATATTAATTGGTTTAAAATCTTTTGCGATAGTAAACTTATTATTTGGATAATTAACTGTATACTTTAAAATATCAATATCATCTCTATTCATAATGATAATGTTATATTGAAGTAATTCTTCATAGTTTTTCCATTTATCAAAGTTAATAATATTATCTGCACCAATTACTAAATATAGGGTATCATCAGGATACTCCTGAGATAATTGTCGCATTAATAAGTATGTATATGGATAAGCATTATTATGGGTATCAATTTTAATTAATTCATTTTCATAAAACTTTAACATGTTAATTCGATCTTTTAAATCAATTAGGTTTTGTTTATCCCAATAACTTTCAGTTGGAACAATAATTACTTTATCGACAAACTTATTATCTAATAAATAATTAACTACATATATATGGCCTTTATGTGGTGGATTAAAACTACCAATATAAATACCCGTTTTCATATAATCACCTATCTTTTAGCTAATACTTTACCAAATTCATATTTTGGAATTGGTTTAAGTTTAAATTCATTATTTCGATGTTTTCTATCAATTAGTTCTTTTACTTTAGGGTCACATAGTCCCGTTCTTAAATATCTATCAAGATCAGCATATGTAAATCCTAAGCTATCTTCATCAGTTTTTCCACACAAACCATCACTTGGTGTTTTATATACTAAATCATATGGTAAACCAAGTTCTAGTCCTACTTTTCTTACTTCTTCAACAGTCAAATCTAAAAGTGGTCCAACGTCACCTGCTGAATCTCCCCATCTTGTTGAATAACCTACCCATTCTTCTGATAAGTTACATGTATTAATTACTCGACCATTCATTGATTGACTTATACCATAAAGGGTTGTCATACGTATTCTTGGGGGTATATTTATTAAGGTTTGATTACTTAATTCGGTTTCACCTAAATGATTAATGCCTCCACGAACTAATTCTTCTTCTGCTCTTACTACTTTTTCGATATTCCTAGTAGTATTTTTTATACCTAATAGTTTGCATACTCTAATAGAATCTGCGATATCTTTTTGCTCTCCATTAGGCATCATTACTCCATAAACTCGATCTTTTCCTAGTGCTTCAACACATAGTGCTGCAGCTACTGTGGAATCTTTTCCACCAGAAATACCTAGTATAGCATTACAACCCTTTCCATTTTCTTCAAACCAATTACGTAGCCAAAGTAATAATTCTTTTGTAACCTTTTTTTCATCAAAGTTATACATATTAAGTCCTCCTTTTCAAATATGATTTTCCTTTTTCCAATAAATATGCTGTATTAAGTCCAGTGATATAGCCATTTTCTAATAGTTCATTTAATTCTTCTTCATCTACTAGAATATATTTAATATATTCGCTTTCATCTAATACTTGTTCACTTATTTTAACACAATTTAATGCTAAATAATAGTGGTTAAATGCACCTGAACAACCTTGATCTTGGTAAAATGAACCTAAATGAATGATATTATCTGTGACATAGCCAGTTTCTTCTAATAATTCCCTCTTAGCAGCTTCTATTGGTAATTCCCCTTCATTGATGTATCCTGCTGGGAATCCTATTCCCACGGTTCTTTTGGTAAATACTCTTGGCTCAATAGCTAATACTATTTTATTATCTACAGTTATGGGAAAGATAATCGCTGCACTACCATCAGTATTTCCTTTTATTAATCTTTCACGAGTTATTTCTTTCCCATTATTTAATTTACACAAATATGACTCTATTTTCAAAAAATTAACTGGATCTTTTTTAGTTTTTACAATAGTTTTTAACTCTTCTAAAGAATCAATTATATCTTGTCTCATATTAACCTACTTTGCGATATAATTTTTTTGTTTTTTGGATTGTTTCAGTTCTAAAGTTAACATATTCTTCTGTTCCATCTACGTAGTATTCATGTGGGTTTAGAGTTCTTTTTACTTCAGGATATAAAGTAGTCATTTGTTCATTACAATATTTTTGAATATCCATAACATCTTTATCTTCATAAACTAATTCTCCATTTAAGAATATTGGTTGTTGTAATTCAACTAATTCATAATTATTAATTACTGTTCTTTTTAGTGGATCAGTTGGAGAAACTATTAATAAGTTATTTTTTGGCATTATCTCATTTTTTCTAGTCATAATATCTGCTAAGGCATAACCAGTAGTCTTATCAAATGCACGATATAAGTTTTTATAATCTGGATTAATAATCTTAACAGTATCATTACTTAACTTAATCTTAGGAAGCCATATTCCATTTTCATTTAATCCAACTTCTTTATAAACACAACCCATATTTCCTTCTGGCTTAGAGATATTATCACCAACACCTAAACTATCAAACTCGGCACCTTGTTGAACTAATGATTCAATTGTTTCAGCTTTAAGTCCATTACTTAAACATATTTTTGCTTGTGGGAATCCAGCTTCTCTTAACATAGCTCTAGCAGCTTTTGATAAATAAGCCAAATCACCTGAATCAATACGAATACCAATATGGCTTAAGTCCATTCCTTTTTCTTTCATATATTTAAATGTCTTAATAGCATTTGGTAAACCACTTTGAAGAGTATCATATGTATCAACAAGTAAAATACAGTTATTAGGGAAGATATCGGCGAAGCAAATAAATGCTTCAAGTTCAGATGGGAATGCTTCTACCCAGCTATGAGCCATTGTACCAGTTGCTTTTATATTTAACATATCAGCTGCAAGAACATTACTTGTTCCTTTACAACCAACCATTATTCCATATAATGATGCATCTATGGCTGCTTCCATACCATCAGCACGTCTTGCACCAAATTCAGCTATTGGTATTAGATTTCCAAGATCTTTTTCAGTAGCTAATATTTTTCTTATTTCTTCACGAGTAAGTCTTCTTTGCTTCTTAGTTTCTCTATCCTCTTTTGTTATAATTACATCTTTACCTTTAGGAGTTGATTCAACAATTCTTCTGGCAGCTGTTGCATGTGACATTGCACCATTTAAGATAGCTAATATCGCAGTTTCAATCGTTTGTACTTCATCAAGTGGTCCTTTTACGGTAACAATTGGTTCATTAGGAAACACTGGAGTTCCATCCGGTACTGCATATATATCACCAGTAAATTTAAATTTCTTTAAATGATTGATAAAATCTTTTGGATAATTATTTCTTTCAAAATATCCAAGATTTTTTTTATTATATTTTAAGTTTTGAATAAATGGAATAATTTGATCTACTCCTGCCATTATGGCATATCCGCCACCATTTGGTACTTTTCTAAAGAAAACATCGAATACGGCTTCTTGGTTATTCTTTCCTGCTCTTAGATAACCATAAGCCATAGTATATTCATATTCATCAGTTAATAGTGTATAATTTCTTGGAAGTCTTTGATATCCATTATATATTTTCATATTATATCACCCTCTTATACTCAAGTTTTTTTCCTAGTACTTTAACTCCATTAGATTTCATATGACGAAGGGCAAACTCTGTTTCTTCTTCGGCATTATGACCAGGTGCATCAAACGTATCAATTGCATCTTGGTGAACACATACTTCAACTCTTCGATTATGTTCATCAAAAAATGTTTTAATACCAACGGCTGCATTATCTACACACTTATCTGATAAAACTCCCGTAATTTCAACTCTTTCTAGATTAACTAGCATAAGTAAGAATTCTCTAAAGTCATCTACTTGAATAAGATTAGTGCTATTTTTGTGGAATACTATTCCTTTTTCTTCATATTTTCTAAGTGGTTTAATAACTTCTGCTTCTTTAGTATTTTTAACTGCATGTACTCCATAAAAGTCTAACTCTGCAGAATCTTCATCATGCCAATCATTACCCATAACGGCAATCATATCATCACTTTCTAGTGCTTCATCATATAATTCGATTTGTCTATCAACAATTCTTAACATTGTAGGTGCAGCAAGATTTCCATTTTCTAAAAATCCTACTATCATATCAATATTTAAACGTAATACTTTAATTTTTTTTATAAATTCTATATCCCATGTTCTAAAATCTTTATTTTCAATTATCATTTTTCATTCCTTCTTTCTTATTTTAAATTTTTTATTATTAAACATTACTTTCTTCTCGAGTACCAATCATAATCATATTTATTCTTCATTTTAAACCTCCTATTTTTTTAACATATGCACCTATTTCTTCATCATTTAATGTAGCTTCTTTCATATAATGTGATGGATAAATAGTAAATAAATTACCATCTTTATCAATTACTTCTGTAAAACTTTTTAATTGATAATTACCACTCGTTAGTTCCACAGGAACTACTTCCTTTATAAAATTGTTTTGAATATCAATTATGTATAATTTAATCTCTCTCATGTTACTTTCTATGCTCCTTTTTTGAAAATGGTTTTAAAAAAAGTTTTTTGATGATCTCTTGTTTCTTCTTGTAATACTAGAGGATTATCATATCCATATGCCTCTAAAATAAATTTGATTTGTTGATTTTCATGTTGATGCTTTAGAAGTAATTTCAAGAAATCCTTGCTAATATCATATGTGTATAGACCCTTCTTCTCTTGCATATTTAACTCCTCCCTCCTATTTAATAATCCGTCTATGCACTAAATGTGTTTTTAACATTTTGATAATATCATGATTTAAAAAAATATATTTCTAACCTTTTTCAAGCTTTGGGAATAACTTTGTTATTATCCCTTTGTTAATATCATTATATTAAAAACATTTGCGTTTGTCAATACATTTTTTAAAAATAAATAAAAAAACGGTTAAAACCGTTTATTTAAGCATCCAAGCACTTCTTATTAAGTCTTGTCCATCTTTTACTGGATCACATGGATCATTTATTAGTTTACCATTAATTACCATTGTTGCAGAACTTCCTCCATCCATATTAGCTGCATTATATGCACCATATCTTTGAAGAATAGTAATCAAGTCTGTATAATAAACTCCACCACGACCTTTCCAAGATAATCTACTACCATAGCCATTAACAACCAAGAAAAGAACAATACCATCTTTTCTTTGAGCAATAACCGTTCTTGGATTTAGTCCACTTCCTCCAGTTCCTTTAAATGTTGCCGCTTTTCCATTAACAATTAAAGCTGGTCCAAAGCTTACTGCTTCTTTGATATTTTTTTCCTTTACTTCTTTAGCTGATATTTTACCAACCATTAATACACCATCATAATTAATAGCCGCTGTCATATGCTTAGCAGTACTTGATGAATAAATTATTTTACCATCATGAACAATCAAGCCTAGTGGATAACCTGTACTCCATCTATATCCACCACCATTAATACCTAATATAGCATTATTGCTTTTTAATATATCAGTTAATACTTTACCATATTTTTTATTATTTTTATTAAAGCCTACTTCAATTCTAGTTGGATCATATATAGCTATCATATGACAATCAAATCCATTATATTTAAACTGAATTAATTTATAAAGTGCGCCTTCTTCTCTTTCAAGTATTTCTTTTTCATATGCTGATGTATAACTAGTAATCTTTTCTTCTTCACCAACATTAATACTAGAAATATCAGTATCTTCTTCTATTTCAACTAAATAGTTTTCACTCATTACTTTTTTAATTGTATCTTCTGAATAGAAAATATTAGCTAAATACTGATGATCATTAGTTTCCATTGCAGTTGTAATCCAGAATACTCTAGCTTTATCAACTGGTCCATATACAACCAAGAAACACACTAAAACAATAAAATCAACAAAGATAAATAATTTAACTAGTAAATGAAGATTCTTAATTTTCTTCCACATCGTCGTCACCTTCTTCACCTACAATAAGTGGATCAAGAATAGTACCTGTACCACTTGATACCACCATTTCGTTATTTAATTTTATTTTTGGTCTTATTACATGAACATTGTTAGATAAATCTGCAAAGAACATTTCATTTTCATCTAAAGTATAGTACAATCCTAGTTTTTTATCACTATAATCATTTAACCAATAACCATTTGTTTCATTTAAGAATAAATCGCCAATATTTGGTATTGTAATATAATCTGATTTCTTAGTAGTAACCTCACCATTATATTTATTATTATAGCTATATTCTTTTGCATAATAATCTTGTTTTACTAAGTCTTCTTTATTAAAGTTTTTAATAAATTCATTATTTAAATATTTATATACATCTGTATATTTCTTTTCAATTTTTAACACACCATCATATAAAAGAGAAATACCCTCATCATCAATATTACTTATACGATAAAGTCCTTTATTATATTTAACATAACTACCTACACTATTATCTCTTAGAAGTGCATTACCCAAATCTTGAATAATAAATGGATCATCTTCACTACCATCACCAGAGAATATTCCAACATCTTCTTTTAAAGTAATAACTGGTCTTACACCATAACTAAAATAATTCTCTTCTTTTTTTGAGATATTATTTATTCCACCTTCATTATTAACATAGAAAACATTACCATCATAATCTTGATTAATAGTCCAGAAGTATGTTTCATTATTTAAATAACTATTTTTTCCACCTGCTTGTAAATAATCACTTGTACTAAGTAATCCAACATAATCATTAACTACCGTAGTACAATTATATTCTTCAAGATTAATTGGTTCATTACACCATAAATTCTTATCCAAATATAAATCATAATCTTTTAAGGTTTTTAAATAATTATTAAGCCATTCATGAACATAAGAACTCTTGTAATTAGTTTCATATGACCATACTAAGTTTGTTTCCGTATCTTCTTCAATCATACGAATACCATTATTTATATCAATAATTCTAAATAATCTACCAGAATAATATACATAGTTATTAACATCAGTTCCTTTATAATAAAAATAACCTGATTTTTCATATAACCCATCATTTTGATAAGCTATATTAGTAAGAGCAGTCAGTTTATCTTTTAAAGTAACACTTTTTACTACATCATGCGTAACATGATAATAGTGATATGTTCGATATCCATAAAAAATAAAACAACCTATAATAAATAAAACACTTATTATTAAAAAAGCTTTCTCGCCTTTTCTTAAACTTTTTTTCTTTTTATTAACTACGTTTTCTTTGGTAGAGATTTCATCTTCTAAATCGTCGATAATTTCAATATTGCTACTCTCCATAATACCACCTTATATAATGTATCATAATTTGGCATTTAAGTAAATTAAAAAAGGAAATTATTTACTATTTTTTTCCTTTTTTCATTTTTTATCAAAAATATAGCGATAAGTACAACTTTTACATAAATCACAAACTACTTTATTATTTTTAAAGCCACTATTAATTTCTTTAAATAATTTACTATCTAAAATATCAGATAAACTCTCTTTAAAAATATTACCTAATCTAATAATTCCATTACTATCAAGGCAACATACTGTAACATTTCCGTCAGATAATATTGCAATATGGCTTTTAGTTCCTAAGCATGTACCAATATCACACTTTTCATCAGTTATTTTAGGCCAATCAAACTCATAATCTTTATCTAAATAGATATTATTGGCTATTTTAATATTCTTTTCTGTTTTAATTTTATCCACAACTGTGGTGGATAAGTTATAGTGTTTATTTATTTTATCAACAATTTTAGTGGATAAGTTATCTAAGATAAGTGATTTTAATACCCATATTCTATAGATAATTACCATTTTACTTGCTAATGTATCACAAGTATTAAATACATCTTCAAAATAGTTAATAAGATTATTCTCACTATGTAATGATACATTTATTTGCTTAATATTATGTTTTAATAGAATATCTTTCTTTTTTGCTAAAAGTGTACCATTTGTTGTAATTCGAACAGAAATATTATTATCATCACAAATACTTAATATTTCATCTAATTTACTATGTAATAGTGGCTCTCCTTTAACATGAAGATATATATTATCCGTATAATCTTTAATTTTACTAATAACTTCCTTAAATTCATCCACACTCATCTCTTTTTTCTTTCGTTCATCCTTAGAACAAAAAGAACAAGATAAATTACATATATTAGTTATTTCTACATATATTTTAGAAAATCTTTTTTTCATACTGTACCTATTTTTGAAATGAAGATTCAATTGGAATACAAACTAATTTATTTTGACTATCTAACCAACAAGATACTTCTCTTGCTCCTAAACTATTAATTAATTCATCTTCCTCTTCCTTAGATAGTTCAATACTTTCTAATTTACCATTTAAAAAGTCATATACATATATTGGATAATCAACTCCTGTTAATTCTTTTAATGCACATTTAACCGGATATATTGCTTGTAAAAGAAACTTAGCGTGCTGACATTTATTAATAAATAAACCTACTACTGCATCTATTTTTGCATTAACATTTACTTCATTCATTTCTGTTGCGTCATTATCTTTAATATACTTAGCTAGTTCCTCTAATGTAGTAAAGTCTTCCTTTTTAGCCAAGAAGTCTCTATTTCGAATACTACCACTACTAGAACTATCAGTTTTTGAAATATGAAGGCATTCTGTTAAATCAGAATTAAGGAGAAAACCAACATTTTTATAAGTTCGAACTCCCACATTAGGAACAATTAGAGTTGTTGATAATGAATCAAGTCCTTCATTCATTAAAGAGTCAATTTCATAACCCCATGAACTAAGATCAAAATACTTTCTACCCATATCTAATAAAATCGATGGTTGATCCATAGCTCGAACTAATAATTTATTATTATCATATAAAGTCATTATATCATTCATATCTACCTCATTCACTTTTCATTTCTAACCAGATATCACGTAATTCCATTGCTCTTTCAAAATCAAGTTCACTAGCCGCTTTACGCATTTCTTCTTCAATTTTGTTAATATTATCAATTCTTTCTTTCTTAGAAATTTTAGTTTTCTTTTCTGATTCATCAATATTACTTATTAAATCACGTATTTCTTTAATAATTGTCTTTGGAACAATACCATGTTCACGATTATATTCTTCTTGTATTTTTCGACGTCTTTCTGTTTCATTAATTGCATATTGCATACTATCCGTAATATGATCCGCATACATAATAACATGTCCACTAGCGTTTCTTGCACAACGACCAATTGTTTGAATTAAACTACGCTCACTTCGTAAAAATCCTTCTTTATCTGCATCAAGTATGGCAATTAAACTAACTTCTGGAATATCAATTCCTTCACGAAGAAGATTTATTCCCACAACAACATCATATGTACCTAATCTTAAGTCTCTTATTATACGAAGACGTTCTAGTGTTTTAACCTCAGTATGCAAATATGCAACTTTAATATCTAACTCTTTTAGATAATTAGTAAGTTCCTCAGCCATATGAATAGTTAAAGTAGTAATAAGTGTTCTTTCTCCTTTAGCCATTCTCTCTTTAATTTCACCAACTAAGTCATCTATTTGCCCAGTCGTTTTACGTACTTCAATTGTTGGATCCAAAAGCCCAGTAGGTCTAATTATTTGTTCAATTACATGTTGATGAACCAAATCCATTTCATAATCTCCTGGTGTTGCACTAACATATATTACTTGATTTAATTTACTCTCAAATTCATTAAACTTCAAAGGTCGATTATCAAGTGCACTAGGTAATCTAAAACCAAAATCAACTAGGTTTTGTTTACGCATTCGATCGCCATTATACATTCCCCGTACTTGTGGAATTGTAACGTGAGATTCATCAACAACTAACAAGAAATCTTTAGGGAAAAAGTCAATTAAACATGTTGGAGCTTCTCCTTCACGTTTACCAGATAAATGCCTTGAATAGTTTTCTACTCCCCTACAAAAGCCAGTTTCCGAAAGCATCTCCAAATCATAATTAGTACGTTGTTCTATTCTTTCAGCTTCTAGGGGCTTATTTTCTTTTTTAAAGTATTCAATTCTCTCTTTTAATTCTTCTCTTATATTATCAATTGCTCTAAGAAGTTTTGGTTCACTAGTTACAAAGTGACTAGCTGGAAAGATACTAACTGATTTCTTATTATTCATAATAACTCCTGTTAAAGTATCAATCTCACTTATTTTATCTATTTCATCACCAAAAAATTCTATTCTAATACCTTTAGAATGCTCATTGGTAGGAATAATATCAACAACATCACCTTTAACTCTAAAAGTACCACGTTTAAAATCTAAATCATTTCTTTCATATAACATATCAACTAATTTTTGTAATACTTTATTTCTTTCAATGGTTTCTCCCACACTAAGAGTTAACATATGGTCACGATAATCTTCAACATCACCAATACCATAAATACAAGAAACTGAAGCAACTACGATAACATCAGAGTATGATAGAAGCATACTAGTAGCATAATGACGCAATTCATCTATTTCATCATTAATTGATGCATCTTTTTCAATATAGGTATCACTACTTGGTACATATGCCTCCGGTTGATAATAATCATAATAACTTACAAAATAACATACATGGTTATTTGGAAATAACTCTTTAAATTCACTATAAAGCTGTCCTGCAAGAGTTTTATTATGAGCAAGTACTAGAGTTGGTTTATTAACTTCTTTAATGACATTAGCAATAGTAAATGTTTTACCAGTACCAGTTGCTCCAAGTAATACTTGATTCTTCTCACCAGATTTAATACCATTTACTAACTTTTCAATAGCCTGTGGTTGATCCCCACTTGGATTAAATTTACTTACTAAGTTAAACATTTATATCACCACTTATTTCGTTATTATTTTACCATTTACCCATAACAAAAACAAGGGAATATTTTTCCCATTCCCTTCTCAATAATCTCTAATCATAATTGAATTATAACATATTTTATCTAATTAAACACACATATTTAAGTATAAAAGATTTATTAACTATGATATACTATTATTATAGTTATCATATGATAGGAGTGTAAAGAATATGGAAAAATATGTTAGAAATGAAATATTAAAAGAAATATTCTTACCTAGACCATCACAAGTAGCAAATGATGAAGAAATGCGTAAAGATTCCGAAGTCATGAGAATACTTGTTAGAAAGAATAATAAAATGATATGTCTTTATCTTGGAAATGATGAAGATGTTTTTGAGCTTGCCATTAAAAATGGATTTGAGATAACTGAAGAGTTTTTAACAAAGTATCCAAATTTATGTACATCGAAAAGTATAATAACCCAAGCCATTAATAAATATAAAAATGGTAATTTAATTATCTATTATACTGGATCTGATGAAAAAGTATTTGAGCTTGCCCTTAAAAATGGGTTTGATATAACTGAAGAATTATTAATAAAATATCCTACACTATGCACATCATTTACCATAATGAAAGAAGCCATAAAAAAGGATCCTGATTTAGTTAAACTATATAATAGTGAAAAAGCAATAGATAAAAAAAATCCTCTTCATTATGATGAATTAATTGATGATGAAAATATCATAAGTTGGGAGAAAAAGAAACTAGCTATCAAAAATGCTCAACTATTAGATAAATGCAAATTATATTTATATGCAATTAAGAATGGCTATAAAGCTAATCCTGATGAAATGCAAGAATTAATATCTCGAATAACAATAAAACATTTCCCTAATTTAATATCATTATATAAAGGTGATGATATAGACTTAATTGATTATGCAATAGAATGTGGATATACACCAAAAGAAAAAGATATTGCCAATAAAAAAAGCTTTAGAAAAAGTTCTAATGTATTTAAAAAACTAATACCTTCTAACTATAATTTAATTTACTATTATATGGGTTTTGATGATTCTATTTATAAGCTTGCATTAGAAAGTGGCTTTATTATTGATATAAATAAAATAAATAAATATATGTTATATAGCTATAGCATAATGAATGAATTAATAAGGGATAATCCTAATATGATGAGTAATTATCTAGGAAAAAAGAATGTAACTGAATTAATGACTTATGCTATCGAACATGGATATCAACCAACAATTGATGATTTAGAGAAATATAGGAATAATGATGTGATTGAGATACTATTACCGTTCTTTATCAAAGATAATCCAGACTTAATTATGTATTATAAAGGTGATAATGAATCACTATTTGAACTTGCAGTACAAAGTGGTTTTATTTTAACTGAAAAAAAATGGTATGAAATTATACATTTTTATAATAATTATACTAATAATTTTATGCATAGCAAATGTATAATCAAACAAATGCTAGAAACTAATAGATATTTGCTATTCGCTGGTGATCTTATTACATTTGAATATGCAGCTCAATATGGTTTTGTGCCAACAAGAAAAGAAATAGAATCTTTATTTAAAGAAAAACATTTACTATTATCTAGTTCACTACCAATGCTTAATGCCATTAAAAATGATTATTCATTAATAATATATTATTTAGGTAGAGATGAATTAGTATTTCAAACGGCACTAGATAATGGATATCAACCAACAATAGATGATTTAAAAAAATATGATAATTTACTTAACTCAACTTCAATAACTAAATATGCGCTAACTCATATGGAACCATATGTAAATAATATAAAATTCCAAGAGTTATTTGTACTAAATAATGCTAATATTGTAATGAATTTTAATATCTTACAGAAAATAAATGACTTCTTAATGAAAAAAGAAGTAAGTGATTATTATAGTAATGATAATATTATGAAAATATGTAAATATATTATTGCTTTAGATGAAGGTTATGAAGAGTATAATAATAATGATGCCAAAACTATTCAAAAAGTTTTTTATAAGATAATTGATAATGGACATTTAAGTATTCTAGATAACTTTATAAAATATATAAATGATACATCTACATGTAGTAAGAAATACTTCATTAGTTTAATTAAAATTGTTGATAAGTTTTATGATAATTTTGATTTAATTAATGATGTTATTAATAACCAAAATTTAACTTCAAGAGAAAAAGATATTATCTTAGAATCAATAGAATCAGATGACTTATCTTTTAACTCAATTAAAGATGTACGCGAGTATAATAAACAAAAATTACGAGATTATAAGAATAATAAAGGATTCTATGTAATTGAAAACTATTATGAAGTAATAGATGATATACTAGGTACTCTTGACATTAGTAAATATGGTATTTCTTCAATTGAAGATTTAGAAAAATTACGAGATAATATTCAAGATAAAGATATGAAAGATGAATTAACTATTTATCTACTTTATTTTGAGTTTATTGAAAAAATTAAAAAAATCGAAGATCCAAAAACTTTGGAAACAATTACATATCGAATAATAGATTATGCTCTAAATAATTCATCAATAAATGTATTTTACGATGTAATGCATAAATTTAACGATCGAATAAAAGCTTTTTTTGCTCAAGAAATAAAAGAAAAATTAATTGATTTTAATAGTTTATCAGATAAAGAAAATGAAAGATATAAAGTAGAAAAAAATAAATATTTAGCCAGTGATATTACCTTGCATGGTGAAGATATTAGTGGTAAAAAAGTTGATTATATTGAATTAGATGGGCTTGATTATATTGCATTAGTTCATGTATTAAACGCGTATGGCCAAGGTGGAATGCTATATGATTTTAAAAATCCAAGAATTATTGGAAAAAGTTATATCTGCTTATCCGCAATTAAAAATGATACAATTAATATTGCACCTAAAAAACAAGATGAAGATGAAAATGAAAAAGAAGAAGATAATGTCACCCTACTTTTCAATAAATTTGATACTGATCAGTTTGTAATGGAATCAAATGTAGATATCTATTCATATGCATCTATAGGT
>JAEEGL011378689.1_pt1 | contig 32148 bp, 38 predicted proteins | sample 9134231 | NCBI WGS metagenome assembly JAEEGL01 (sample SAMN16246548, study PRJNA631951) | gut metagenome | biome: gut microbiome; feature: rumen; material: fiber-attached | host: Bos | place: Iran: Karaj | collected 2018-10 | reverse complement strand
TTGATTCTTAAATTCCTTTATCCTGATTATGTTAGTTAATATGATATTTAATATAAAAAGAAAGGCTCTTGAATATAGAGCCTTTCTTTTTTAAATTAATTTTTTAATGTTTATTTTGTTTTCTTTTTGTCGTCTTCTTTTTTTTCTGTTGCTTCTTCAGAAGTTTCTTCTACCGTTTCATCATCTTCTTCATCTTGTTCTTCTTCTCTTGTTAATTCAGAAGTTTCTTTTTGTTTTTCTTCTTTTTCTTCAGTTTGTTCTTCCTGAGTTTCTTCTTCTGATTCTTCAGATGATTCTTCTTGAGTTTTCTCTTTAGTTTCTTCTACGGTTTCTTCAACAGTTTCGTCGGCATGTTCTTCTTCCTTAAGAGCTTCAGCCATTTCTTCTTCTGTTTTTGCTCTTATAATAGGAATATTGAGCATTAAAGCGACAGAATCACCTTCGCTTTTGAGTCCGATTTCAAGTTCTTCCTGATCGATGATAACGTATTTAGAGAAAACAGCAATAAGTTCTTCTCTCATTTTAGCCATTGTTGCAGTATCTAACTTCGTTCTGTCATGCATTAAAATGACCTGAAGTCTGTTAGCTGCACATTCGCTTGTTTGTTCTCCTTTTTCAACTTGGAAAAAGTCCATTATTCTGTTGTATAATTCAGCAAAGATTGTTTTCATTGTTCAGGCCTCCTATTTCTTCAAGCCCAAAACGAACTTTTTAATCTTTGAAAAGATGTCTTTTGGCTCATCTATATCAAGGAAAGGAACGTCTTCGCCTTCAATTCTTTGAGCAACATTTCTGTATGCTTTTGAAGCAATTGATTTGTCGTCGTGTACAATCGGTTCACCTTTGTTAGTTGAAGTGATAACACCGGTGTCTTCCGGAATTATACCGATTAAATCGCATGAAAGAATGTTTACAACATCTTCAACACTCATCATATCTTTTGCTTTAATCATGTTTGGTCTGACTCTATTCAAAAGTAATTTGTAACTTTGAATTTCTTCTTTTGCTTCTAATAACCCGATAATTCTGTCAGCATCACGAACGGCTGACATTTCTGGAGTAGTTACTACGATTGCTTCAGTGGCACCTGCAACTGCATTTTGGAAACCCTGTTCAATGCCTGCAGGACAATCAACTATAATATAATCAAAGTCTTCTTTGAGTTCATCAGTAATCTTTTTAACTTGTTCTCCATTGACTGATGTTTTATCTCTTGTTTGTGCTGCAGCAAGCAAACAAAGATTAGGATATTTTTTATCCTTAACAAGAGCTTGTTTTAATTTACATCTTTCTTCAACAACATCTACAAGTGTATAAACTATCCTGTTTTCAAGTCCCAAAAGAAGGTCTAAGTTTCGAAGTCCAATATCTGTATCTATCAAAACTACCGAATGACCGTCTTTTGCTAAAGCAGCTCCTATATTTGCACTGCTGGTAGTCTTACCTACACCGCCTTTTCCTGAGGTTACTACTATTACTCTCCCTGTCATTACCTCTATCTCCTTAATCATTCATTTTAAATACTACAATTTCATTATTAATAATTCTTGCTTCTTCTGGTGTATATTCGCTTGATTTTTCAACCGTTAAAACATTTGCACCGTCAGGTTTTCTTGAAAAGAGCCCTGCTATTCTGATTTGAATAGGATTTAGTTTCAAAGCTCTTACTCTGGCTTTTGTGTTACCATAGCAACCTGCGTGGACAATACCGTTCAGTGTTCCCCAAACCGTAACATCACCGCCTGCATTGATTTCACAACCACTGTGGCAGTCACCTATGATGACCAGATTGCCTTCACAGTTTATTAATTGTCCAGAACGAAGTGTCTGTTTTATATATTTCGTTGAGAACTCGTCAATTTCTTTATCTTCCTTTGTATATTCAGTTTCCGGAATTTCAATGTCGATAGTTCCCATTTTTTCCGAATAAACTTGTTCAACTTCAAGAGAATTAATCATATTCTCCATTTTTTTGTCATCATCAAAGATTACGTCAAGTTCACTTGAAACATCTTGAGGTTCTGAAATAACAGGAGTTTCTTCCGTTGTTTCAGGTTGCTGTTCTTGTGTTGCAACGGTTTCTTCTGCCGGTTTAATCAATTCTTCAGGTTCTTCTTCTTTTGCCTGAATAGGTTCAGGTTTGTTTATTACTAAACCGATGGCTAAAGCTGAAGTTTCAGTTTGTCTTGAAAGTGTTTCAAGTGAAACCAGAGCAGATTCTCTGCTGCTAATCAGTGATTTTATCGAAAGAATCTGTGCCTGATTAAGTTCAACATTTCCCAATTTAAGGCAAATTCTTTTATTTGCCGATTCTTCTGTGTCTAAGAAAGAACTCAAATCAAAAACAATGTCTGAGGCAGTCTTTGATTTTGTCAAATCCAATAAATAAACACTTCCGTCAATTAATTTATTCATTTCTATCCCATTCCCATGCTAACAAAAAGACTTGAGAATAGGTTACCTTAAACAGAGCATGACTTCAATATTTTTTAAATCATTTGTTAACCGTTGTAACTTTGAATTTAAAAAATTTGTCCTTATAAAGAAAATAGGTAATAATGTTTTTGTACTAAAGAGTGAGTTATATGAATAAAAGAAATCTTATTATTTTTTTAGTAGTTTGCTTGTTGTCATTATCCTCTCAGGTTTTAGCCAAACAGGAAAAAAATGAAGGGCAGAACAAAGTTGAATATGAAACTGTTTCTGATGAAAACAGTGTTAATCAGGAAGAGTTTGATATAAAGAAATATTCAAAGGTATATAAAGGCGTTACAAAAGACGGTGTTGTCATGCAGGCACTTGAAATGATGAAGGGAACAATTGCCGAATTTTCCTATAATGCAATTATGGGAAATAACCTGACACATGAAAAAATTAATATTAAATATCGTAATATTGCTGAAATAAAACCCGAATATGCTTCTTTTGATGCTCTGGGCTGGAAATCAAAAGGGAAATTATACATTTATATTAATGAAAAACATAAAGATGCTCCGCCTGAAGCAATTGCAGCACTGCTCGCCCATGAAGCAATTCATCAGGATGAGTTCGCTTCTCTGAATGAAGAAACTTATGCATGGACGATGGAGGCTGCAACCTGGATGCAGTTAACGGACGGAAATGATTTTGCAACATCGAGTGCTTCATCTCTTGTTGAGAGAGAAGAAATGCTCAAAAAACTTTTCATTAAGGGGAATTATACCGATAAATATATCAAAAAAGCAGTTTGGACAAATCCCGGTTATGCAAATATGCCTTCTCGTTCTCCCGGATTTGAAGATGAACATCTATAAATTTTTAAATGAATTGTCAAACAAAATTGCTCATGTTATGATGATATTATTATGAGATTGGAAGATGAAATTAAAGAAGTAATAATATCTGCGCTTTCGCTTGAAGATATTAAAGCAGAGGACATCAAAGATGAAGAAGCTCTCTTTGGTGATGGACTCGGGCTTGATTCAATTGATGCTTTGGAACTTGGCATGGCAATAAAGAATAAGTTCAAGGTTTCTTTAAGCTCCGAAAAAGAGGAGAATAAGAAATATTTTTATTCAGTTAAGACATTGGCTGACTATATAAGGACACACCAAAATGACTAAACCTTATACAAAAGAACAAATAGAATCAAAATTGAAAGAAATACTCATCAGTGATTTTGAAATTGATGAAAAGAAGATTGTGCCTTCAGCCAATATTTTTGAGGATTTGGAATTTGACAGCATAGATGCCGTTGATTTGGCTGTTCGCCTTCAGCAATTCACGAATAAAAAAATATCTCCCGAAGAATTTAAACAAATCAGAACGGTTGAAGATGTTGTTAATGCAATATACGATTTGATTTAAGATGAAAAAGAAACTTGTTTCGTTTTTACCTTTTGTTTTTACTGTTTTTTTGCTTGTGCTTTTTTATTTTAAACGCTTTGTTGTGATTAAGTTTTACCCTCCGATTATGAACTTTGTCTTTTTTATGGTGTTCTTTTCATCTCTATTTATGAAGGAAACTGTGATTCAAAAAATCGCAAGAACTATGAAACCTGATCTTGAGCAGATTGAACTCGATTACACAAGAAATGTGACTTATGTCTGGTGTGTTTTTCTTTTTCTTAATTTCGTTTTGTCGGTTGTAACAATCTTTCTTTCGGATAAAATCTGGCTTTTATATAACGGCTTTATCTCTTACTTTTTTCTTGGTACAATGTTTATTGTCGAATATATTGTCAGAATTATTTTCAGAAAGAGACATAATCTTTAATGCTTGAAAAATTTTATTCTAATAATAACGATATATTTTTGAAAAACACTTCAGGTGAGCTTTCTTTTTCTGATTTTAAAACCCTTGTTTTAAATAATTTGGAAAAAGTAAAGACTAAAAAAGATAATGTTGTTATTTCAAATGATGATGTTTTATCTTTTATTGTCGATTTCTTTGCTGCCGTTTTTGCAAAGAAGAATATTTATTTGGCAGATGAAATTGTAAACCTTAAAAATCTTAATTTTGACTATGATATCTTGACGGATTGCGAGATGAATTATAGTCTGTCGAAGGAAAAATTGCCAGAGATTGATGAAAAGGAAATCTATGTCAGCCTTTTGACTTCAGGGAGTTCAGGTACTCCTAAGATTATCAGGAATACTTTATATAATCTTGTTGCAGAGGCTCAGGGAATTATAGATAGTACAAACCTTAAGAAAGGAAGTTGTATTGTTGCAACGACTACAACCTGTTCTCACAGATACGGATTTACTTATATTATTCTTATACCTGTGTTGCAGGATTATATGATTTATACTGATAAACTGTATTATCCTGATAGCGTAAAGTTTCAAAACTGTATTTTAATCTCAACACCGTCATTTTTGGATATTTTGAAGAATAATAATCTGAAATTTCCTGTTTCTCCCGAATGTATAATATCGGCTGGAGCTAAATTGAAACAGGAAACTTATGAATATCTTGAACAATATCAAAGAGTTGTTGATATTTACGGTGCTACAGAGACAGGTGTCAGTGCATATCGAAACAGTTCAAAAGATAAAGAGCTGACTTTATTGAATGATGTTAAAATGGTGCCTGATGAAGACGGGACAATTGTTTTGACACCATATGCAATAGAAAAAGAAGTTAAAGTCAGCGATTTAATTGATGTCAACGGAAATAAAATTACCATAAAAGCAAGAACAGACAGACTTTTAAAAATTCAGGAAAAAAGGATTTCTGCTCAAAGCATTGAGGAATTTTTAAGAAAGAACAGTTTCGTTGAAGATGCTTATTGCTTCAAAAAAGACGATAAAATAGCTTGTTTATGCGCACTTTCTGATTTGGGCAGAGAATTTATACTCTCTGAGGGTTTGAATGAACTCAAAAAATTTCTCAAACAACATTCAAGAAAACAGTTTGAAATAATTCCCCAAAAATGGAAATTTATTGATAAATTGCCTGTTACGAAGAGAGGGAAAACAGATTCGGCATTTATTGAACGTATTTTTAATTTGAACTTTTCATTTCCGATAATTCTAAAAAGTGATAAGGCCGAAAACAGTGCAAAATTTAAGCTTTGGCTTTATCCTTCTTCAAATTATTTCAATGGGCATTTCCCGAAATACCCTGTTACTCCCGGGGTTGTTCAGCTTTATTTGGCTTCTTTTATCGGGAGCAGAGTTTTTGGAGAAGAACTCTCTGACGGACAGATGAAAAGAGTTAAATTTTCAAACATTATCAAAGCAGGTGAAGTTGTTGATTTAATTTTGACAAGAAAAAAAGATAGTGTTGAATATGAATACAGACAAGGCGAAAAGACATTTTCTTCAGGTGTGCTTTCAACTCAGAATATATTGGCGGAGGTTTAGAATATGTGTTTATTTAGCGCTGAATATGAGTTTAAAATACCGTTTCACGACCTTGACCCGATGAATGTTGTCTGGCATGGAAACTATATCAAGTATCTTGAACAGGCAAGATGTGATTTATTCGACAAAATCGGATATACATATTTTGATATGAGAGAGGATGATTATGTCTACCCGATTGCCAAAATGTCTGTAAAATATATTAAACCTCTTGTTTTTAATCAGGAATTAATTATTAAAACAACAATTGAAGAAATAGAACCCGCAATAAGAATCAAATATAAAATGTATGATAAGGCAACGGTTGAAAAAGTTTTTGAAGGTGAAACAACACAAATTGCAATCAGATCGTCTGATAGACAAACCGTTTATAATGCACCTCAAAGACTGAAAAAATTGCTCGGAGTTAAAGATGAAGAATAAAGTAATTCTGTTATTTTTAGTCTTTTTCTTTCAGACTGCTTTTTCAGCTGTTGAAAAAGTCGGCTCTGAAGAATTGATGAAGGAACTTCCAAAGCTTGAGAGCATTGATTGCAAGTTTAAGCAGGAGAAATTAATTAAAAATATACAAAAGCCCTTGTTATCAAACGGTAATTTTAAGTTTGTAAAAGGTGAAGGAGTATATTTTGAAACTCTCTACCCTGTTAAATCAACTGTTTCCTATACCAATAAAGACTATAAACAAATAAATGATATAATCTTGGCTATTTCAAACAAAAAATATTCAAAACTGGACAGGGAATTTGACTTTTATTTCTCAAAAGACAAAGACTTATGGACGCTTACTCTGAAACCAAAAACAGAGTCAAAAAGTGCAAAATATCTTGACTCTTTGACAATAGAGGGTGAAGATTATATCAATAAGATTGTTATTTTGGCAAAAGACGGAAGCAAGACAACGCAATGGTTTATAATCGAATAAACATTTTAAGATATTGTGTTGTTATAATTATGGCGGTATTTTTTACCGTGCTTTTGTTTTTGAATCCTAAATCACCTGAATTTAGTCTGATAAAAGCTATTTTACCTCAGGAAGTTATAAAAACGACAGATATTATACCTCTTTCAGATAAGACTTCATCTGCAATTAACCTTATTTTTGAACAAAATGACGAAGATGAGCTTGAAGATTTTGAGCATAATGTTTTAAGTGAAATCAATTCTGAACATTTTGAAATTACTGATATAGATGTTTCAAAACTGCTTGAAATGTATTCTTCTTCACCTTCAAATTTTCTTTCTGATAAGACAAAAACAGCGTTAGAAGATGGCGATTATGAAAGAATATACCAGGAAGGTCTGGAGAGGTTATATAATCCTGTCGGGATAACATTTTCAGATGTTTCAAAAGATCCCTATTCGCTATTGGGTGATTTTTTGCTTTCAAATAAATTAAATCCTCAAATAACCCAAATTGGGGATAAATATTATGGGATAAAAACCATAAAAATCAGACAGGGAATAAAGAATGATGCAGTTAACGAACTTATAACCCTTCAAACAAAATATAATTTGGATAATCAAAAACTCTATTTGTCGGGTACTCCTGTTCATACGTACTTGACGAGCAAGGCATCAGCAAGTAATGTCAATTTTATTTGTATTCTCATTACTGTTTTAATTGTTGTTTTGACTTGGCTTTACTTTAAAAATTTAAAGCTTCTTTTGCCTGTTGCGCTTAGTATTGCGTTTGGTTTTCTTGGAGGAATATCTGTTGCAAAAGCAACGTTTCATGACTTCCATATAATAACTCTTTTATTTGCTATGACTTTAATTGGAATTGGTGTTGATTATTCTCTTCACTACGTTTTTTCGGGAAACAGAGATAAGACTTTTTATAAAAACCTGACGTTAAGTCTGATTTCAACCGTATCGGCATTTTTGCTTTTGTTTTTGCTCAAAATAGAATTACTTAATCAGATTGCGCTCTTTACAATTACAGGTTTAATTTCTGTTTATCTCTTTATTATTCTTATATACCCTTGTCTTGATTTCCCAAAACCGCTTAAATCTGTTAATGTTGACTTTAATAAAACGTCAAAAATTGTAATTTGTATAATCTGTGCTACAGTAATTGTTTTCGGTGCTTTCAGATTGAAATTTGATGATAATTTAAGTGCACTCTATACTCCGAATAAATCTCTTAAGGAGGCGGAAAGTTTATATAGCACTCTTTCAAAACCTGATGGAACAAATTCTTTTGTGGTGATAGTAAAAGGCGAAAATATTGAAGATATTTTGGAAAAAGAAGAAATTATTGGGAATATTTTCAGAGGAAAAGGGATAAATTACCTCTCACTTTCAAAGTTCATGCCCTCTGAGAAGTATCAGAGAGAAAATTTTGAGCTTGTTCAAAAATTGTATGATAAAGATTACTTTTCTGACATATTAACACCCGAACAGCTATCAGATTTAAGACAGACGGAATTTATCGGTGTTATACCGGATGAAACTTTAACAAAAGAATTTATGCTTTCTCCGTCATCAACAGTTATTCTGTACTTTGCCCCCGAGAGGATTGAATTCAATGTCGATTTTGCACAACAGACAGATATTCAAAAGACTGTTTCTGATTCTCTTAAGACATACAGAATAAATTTAATCAAACTTCTTCCGTTTGTTTATATTGTTTTAATGATAATTACAATTTCTTTTTATGGATGTAAACAAGGGTTTAAGATGATATTTCCGATTATTTCATCCTCTCTGTTTACTGTTTGTTTGCTATTATCATTTGGAATACAACTGAATTTGTTCCATTTTCTGGGGCTTATGCTTGTTTTAGGTTTTACAATCGATTATTCTCTTTTTGGAATCAGAGAAGATATAAACACACAAAATGCAATCTTTTTGGCATGTATAACAACATCGGCTTCATTTCTTTTGTTGTCGTTTACGACTTTTAATCTGCTAAATTCCCTTGCCTTGACTCTCTTTATCGGAATAGTCAGCTCTTATATTTTCATAAAAGCATTTAGCAGGTAGTGTGGTATAATTTTGCTATGGAAGAAGCAAAGTGGTACAAGGTAAACGAAAAATCAGCAGGAGAAGGAAGACTTTTGTTTTCTTGGTATCTCTATAAAATCTTTGGGGAAAAAGTTCTCCTTTTAATTTCTTTTTTGGTTGCTTTTGTATCTTTTATTATGAACAGTGACGTTAGAAGGTATTCCAAGAAATATTTTCAGGTTGTATATGAATACTTTGGTGACAAGAATCTAAAACCATCTCTTTTGAATTCTTTCAGGCATGTTCTCTCTTATGCAAATTCGCTTGTTTTTAAGCTTGAGGCATTTGGCGGAGCTTTGAAATATGATAAAATAAAATTTGCCGATTCAAATATCGCCGATGAAATTTTTGAGAAAATCGAGCAGAAAAAAGGAATGGTTTTTATTTGCAACCATATAGGAAATGTAGAAATTATGCGTTCTCTTTTGTTGAATGATAATCGTGTTCAGCCAAGGAATATTTCTATATTCTTACAGGAAGATCACTGCCGGGTTTTCAGAAACTTTATGAAAAAAATTGAAAAAGAAAATGATAAAATTAAAATCTATCCTATTGAAGAAATTAGTCTTTCAACGGTTTCAGAAATAGATGACAGCCTAAAAGATGGTGGAATAGTTATCATGGCTGGCGATAGGATTGCATCAAAAAATCCTCAGCAATCGGTTAAAATGAAACTGTTTAATGAAAAAATATTAATTCCGATTGGTACTTTTAAAATAGCCAAAATTTTAAAATCTGATATATATTTTGTAACATGTCTCAGAGAAAAAAATTATTTCATGACATATATGGAAAACAACAGTAATAAAACAGAAGAAGAATTGAGGAAGAGTTTTGTTTCGTTTATGGAAAAAATGACCCAAATTTCTCCATATCAATTCTATCATTTTTATGATATCTTTAATAATGTTTAAGGAGTGAAAGGAGAAGTATATGAAAAAGACAATTACTGCATTTTTATTATTGTGCATGGCAGCATTAACGCTTCCTGCATTTGCTGACACTTATGATAATCGTGTTCAGGGAATTTATCCTGAAAATGCACCGAGATGGACTGATTATGTTCCTCAAAAATACCAAAACCCAAGAACCGATTATTCAAAGAAAACAGCCATAACTCAAATTGTTGTGGGCACATTAGCTATTCCGTTTACAATTCCGTTCCTTTGTATGGGTACAACAAAATTGAAAAATATTTCTTATGCTGAAAAGAAACAAATGTTCTTTAATGGTTTGAATCAGGCTGCAATGATGACACCTCAACAACAACAACAATACTATCCGCAACTTTTACAACAATGCGGTTTAACCAAAAAACAAAAATAGAAGTTGATTAAAACTAACAAAAAGCAGCCTTTAAAGGCTGCTTTTTTATATGTGTTGATAGTGATTGTGATTATGCTACGAATGAACAGCATGAGCCGGAAGATGAGCAGCAGGAAGAAAATCCTGAGAACGAACCGAAGCTTGAAACTGAGCTGTAAACAGTTCCTAATGAAGCGATAGAGCCTGCGGATTCACCACCAAATGCGATAGAACCTGCGGATTCACCACCGAATGCTACGGAGCCTGCGGATTCGCCACCAAATGCGACAGAACCTGCGGATTCACCACCGAAAGCTACGGAGCCTGCTGATTCGCCGCCAAATGCGACAGAACCTGCGGATTCACCACCAAAATTGTTAACAGATGGAGCAGCAAAAATTTGAGTTGAGCTGCTTTCTGCCTTCTCATTATTTGAAAAGATTTGATAACCTTGATTAGATGAAGTTGTTGTGTTTGAACCCAATGTAAGATTCATAACTTGCTCCTTTGAATATCTTCGTGCTTTACCTGCTACATCTTTATAAAAACAATTTTTACCATTCAAATTCAAAAAGTTTTATTTTTGTTACATTACTTAACTAATCCTTAAACATCAAATTATAAAAGAATTTGAGACAATTTTTATTATCTGTGCTATTATAAAAAATAAAAAACGGAGAAAGCATGAAAGAAATAAATATTGGAATAATCGGTTTAGGAACTGTTGGTACCGGTGTTTTTAAAATTTTAGGTTCTTTTCCTCAGATAAAAACTTTAAAGATTGCGGTTAAAAATCTTAATAAGAAAAGAAATATCGAAGGTTTAAACGAAAGTTTATTGACAGATAATCCGTTTGAGATAGTTAATAATCCGGAAATCGATGTTGTAGTTGAAGTTATGGGCGGTATAGATCCTGCTTTTGAGCTTTTAAAAACGGCAATTGAAAACGGAAAACATATAGTCACGGCAAACAAAGAACTTTTGGCGAAATACGGCAAAGAACTCTTTAGTATTGCTAAAGAAAAAAATGTGGTTATTCTTTATGAAGCTGCAGTTGCTGGCGGAATCCCTATTATCATGCCGATTAAAACCATTTTGGGTGCGAATAAAATTGAACAGTTGGCAGGTATTGTTAACGGTACGACGAATTACATTTTAACTAAAATGACAGAAGCCGAAATATCATATGAGCAGGCTCTTAAAGAAGCAACGGATTTAGGCTATGCAGAAACAGACCCGACAGGTGATGTTGAAGGGTTTGATGCTGTTTATAAACTCTCAATCTTGGCTGCAATATCCTTCAATAAAAGAGTTGACTATAAGAAAATATACAGAGAAGGTATCACAAAAGTCAGAAAAGAAGATATTGCAACTGCCAAAGAGCTTGGCTATAGAATTAAACTTATAGCTCTTGCCCGTGAAGCTCAAAATGGTTTAGATTTAAGGGTTCATCCGATGTTTGTTAAACAGAATAAACTCCTTGCAAACATTAACGGTGTTACAAATTCAATTCTCCTGAAAGGTTTTCCTGTAGGAGAAGTTGTGTTTACGGGTGCGGGAGCAGGTGAGATGCCAACGGCAAGTTCTGTTGTGGGTGATATTCTTGATCTTGCAACTGAATTAAAATATTCTTCATATCCGCTTCCTTTGATGCGCTGTAAACATGAAGACTTTGCCGTTCAGGTTGATATCAATGAAACCTATAACCAGTATTATATCTCTTTGACGGCAAGTAATAATCCCGGTGCAATCGGTGTTATAGGAACAATTTGTGGTAATAATAACATAAATCTTTCCGTTGTATTGCAAAAAGGTACAAAAGAAGATAATACGGCAGAAATCGTTGTTATCACAGAAACTTCAAAGGAATTTGATGTTCAAAATGCACTCAGAGAACTTGTTAAGTCTGACTGCATAAAAGAAATTAACAGTTTAATCAGAGTTATGAATTGAGGTTATTAGTATGTATCAGGGACTAATTAATAAATACCGTGAATATTTACCTGTTTCGGATAAGACCCCTATAATTACGTTAAATGAAGGGGATACACCGTTAATTAAGGCAGACAATTTAGCTAAAAAAATCGGGCTTAACGGAGAAATTTACCTCAAATATGAAGGCCTTAACCCCACGGGAAGTTTTAAAGACAGGGGCATGACAATGGCTGTTTCAAAAGCAAAAGAGGACGGTTCAAAAGCTGTTATCTGTGCTTCGACAGGAAACACAAGTGCAGCAGCTGCAGCTTATGCTGCAAAAGCAGGCATGAAGGCTTATGTATTAATTCCTGACGGTTATATTGCTCTCGGAAAACTTTCTCAGGCTATGATGTACGGTGCTGAAATTATTGCTATCAGAGGTAATTTTGATGAAGCTCTTGAGATGGTTATTGAGATTTCTAAAAATTATCCTATAACTCTTGTTAATTCCGTAAACCCATACAGAATTGAGGGGCAGAAAACAGGTGCATTTGAAATTATTGAAGCACTTGGTGATGCTCCTGATTATCACTTCATTCCTGTTGGAAATGCAGGGAATATAACGGCATACTTTAAAGGGTACGAAGAATTTTATGCGCTTAAAAAATCCTCTCATCTTCCAAAGATGATGGGTTTTGAAGCAGAAGGTGCTGCTGCAATAGTCAAAGGTGAAAGGATTTATAAACCTGAAACAATTGCAACGGCAATAAGGATAGGAAATCCTGCAAGCTGGAAACAGGCTGAGAGGGCAAGAGATTTGTCGGGCGGTGTTATTAATTATGTAACCGATGATGAAATCATTTATGCTTATAAACTTCTCGCTTCAACCGAAGGCATTTTTGCTGAACCGGCTTCCTGCGCTTCCGTTGCAGGGGTAATTAAGGCTATGAAACTCGGTTTGGTCGAGGAAGACAAGAAACTTGTCTGTATATTGACGGGCAACGGTTTGAAAGACCCCGATAGCGCAATTAAATATTCTCAGGCTGAAATTAAGAAAACAGATGCTAAATTAGACGAAATTACTAAAGTAATGACGTTTTAATTATGGAACAGGATCGTAGCCGCCTTCATTGAGGGGGTGACAGCGGAGTATTCTTTTTATGCCCAAAAATCCGCCTTTAATTAAACCGTATTTGATTATGGCTTGGCGCATATACTCTGAACATGTAGGATAAAACCTGCAAACTCTTGGAGTATATTTGGATATCTTTTGGTATATTCCTATTAAAAATAAAACAAATCTTTTTAGCATATCTGTATTGTAGCATATAAATGTTATAAAATTTGAAAATGTGGTATTATAATCACATATATATAATTATATAAACAGAGAGAAATAATATGCAAAAAAAAGGATTTACTCTTGCAGAGACACTGATTACTATGGTTATAGTGGGTGTCGTTGCAGCGATTACAATTCCTTTAATGGTCGTCAATTTTCAGAAAGAAGAAACCGTAACAAGATTAAAAAAAGCTTATTCTTCAATTTGTCAAACTACAAATAAGGCTCAAGCTGACTATGGTTCAATTCCAACTTGGACAATAAATGATACAAGTGCCGAAAGTGCATTAGACTTTGTCAATACATATATTGCTCCTTATATGAGAATAACTAAGGCTCCAACGACATATGCACAGGGCGGTTGGGATAATGTTTATTATGGTTTAAATAAAACCAGATATACATATCCTTCAAATGCCGTGAGGTTCTATTTGGATGATGGTACATCAATAACAACGAAGTTTGCTGAGGCAAACAGATTGACAGTGGAAATTGATATAAACGGAGATAGAAAGCCAAATAAATATGGCAGAGATAAATTTGAAATGAATTATTGTGTTCAACGAAGTACAAATTGCGGACTATTGGGATTAATTCCTGACCAATTTCACTTAACAAGGGAAGATTTGCTCTCGACTGCAAACACATACAGATGTAATAAAGCACGTACAGGACATGAATGTTTGGCAGTAATTATTAAAGATGGCTGGCAAATTAAAGATGATTATCCTTGGTAAACGTTTTTGAAATATTTAACAAAAAAATCCCCCGATTGTTTCGGAGGATTTTTTTGTTTTTTATCAAACTATGCTTTCGGTAAATCTTTTACGCTTAAAGCAATTCTGTGTTCTTGAGGTGTGAATTTTTTGATTAATACTTCAATTTCATCGCCTACGTTGTAGATTTGGAACGGATTAGCATTTTGGGGTTCCATTTCAGCTGAAGGAAGCAAAGCTTCAACACCAGGGAATATGTTAATGAAAGCACCAAATGAAGTTACTTTGTTAACAGTACCTTTAATAACCTGTCCTTCTTGGAATTTGCTTTCAATTTCTTCCCACGGATTATCGCCCATTCTCTTTAAGCTTAATGAAATTCTCTTGAGAACTGTATCAATCTTTAAGATTTTAACTTCGATTTCTTGACCTAAAGAAATAACATCTGAAGGGTGTTTAATTCTTTGCCAAGAAATTTCAGAAATCGGAAGAAGACCGTCGATGCCGTTGATGTCAACGAAAGCACCAAAGTCAGCGATTCTGACGACGTTACCTTTAACAACTGTATCAGGTTCAAGTTTAGAGAGAACTTCATCAACAACTGCTTCTCTTTGTTCTGCAACTGCAGCTCTTTGTGACATGATGAGTTTGTTTCTTTTTGCGTCTGATTCAAGAACTTTAACTTCGATTTCCTGACCCATTAAGTTGTCAAACGGAGCAGCTGTTCTTAATTGGCTTGCAGGGATAAATCCTCTTAAATCGTTAGTTTCAACGATTACGCCGCCTCTAACCATAGAAACAACTTTAACTGTAATTGTTTCATTGTTGAATTTAGCATTTTGAAGTTCTTGCCAAGCTTTAGCGCAAGAGAGTCTTTTGAGTGAAAGAGCAATTCTGCCGTCTTCATCATCAGCTTCTTCACGAAGAATATAGAATTCTTTAACGTCACCGATGTTGATGTATTGTGAATAGTCTTTGTCCTGTACTTGATTGTTAGTGATTTCTCTGTTTGAGAGGAATGCTTCTGTTTTAGCACCGATATCAACTAAATATCCGTCATTTTCTTTTTTTAAGACGATACCTTTGATTACATCAGCTACTGAAAAACTGTAGCTGTAGCTTTCTTCCAAAAGTTTGACGAAATCGTCATTTGCTGTTTTGTTTGCCATTTTTATGTCCTTTCTTTAGTATTTTTCTAATTTTTCTATAACATTTTTTATGATGTTATCTGGAGTTGATGCTCCTGCAGTAACACCGATATTTTGTGATTTTTTGATTAAATCCGAATATTTTTCAAGTTCGTCCTGAGTTTCAATGTGGATTGTTTTTGTGATAGGTGAAAGAATTTCTGCTAAGTGTGTTGTATTTGCACTTTTCTTACTTCCGACAACAATGACTAAATCTGACTGGCAGGCTAACTCTCTTGCTTCTTTCTGCCTCATTGATGTTGAAGCGCAGATTGTGTTAAATACTTTTAATTCCTGCGTAATCGGTAAAAGTGTATTAACTGTTTCTTTCAAAAATTCTATTTTTTGGGTTGTTTGAATAACAACACCGACTCTTTTATTTTCTTTGATTTCTTTTTCTATATTTTTTAAAGTTTCAATGTCAGGTATGACATAAACTTTATCGGAATAAATCTGAGCATTTGCTTTAATTGCGAGAACTTCAGGGTGTTCGGGCTTGCCTAAAATGAGAAGTAAAAAACCTTCCTGAGCGAGTTGGATAGCTTTTTGCTGAACTTTTTTAACGTCGGGGCAGGTTAAATCAACGACTTCAAAACCTTTGTTTTTGGCATTTTCCAAGACTTCAGGAGAAGCACCGTGACTTCTTATTACGCAGATACCCGTTTCGTTTTCGGGGAGGTCATCAACTGTTTTGATACCCATTCCTTCAAGCTCATTAATAACATGCGAATTATGGATTAATTCACCTAAAATCCATACATTTTTTGAGCTGTTTTCTATTTTTAATTTCTTGACTGTCTCGACTGCTCGTTTAACACCGTAGCAAAATCCTGCAAATTTGGCGAGCTTTATATTTTTACTCAGTTTTTGGTTACTTCCAATCCGTTAGACTCGTAATAATTAATTATTACTGTACCCAATTAATAACATGAACAAAAAATCATTTCAATATAAAAAATATCTTTTATTATTTTTATCCTTATGCTAAAATCAAAACAGAAAAAATGGAGGCATATAATGAAAAAAGCAGTATTATTTTTATCTTTATTAATAGCATTTTTCGGAATTAATTTGGCAGCGGATGCGCAAACAATCGGTTATGCTGATTTCCAGAGAATTGAATCCGAATATAACTATGCAAAGAAGGTTTATAAAGACATTGATAACAAAGTTCTTGAACTTCAACAATATGTAATTGACAAAGACAAACAGTTTAAGGCAATAGAATCACCTGTTCAGAAGAAAAACTTCGAAGAAAAAACACAGGCTGAATACAAGATGAAAGAAGAATCAGTTTATAAACTCAAAGTTGCAAAAGAAGACGAAGTTTATAACAATATTATGAACGCAGCAAAAGCAGTTGCAGCAAACAAAAAAATTGACATCGTTCTTGATTACAGAGTTGTATTCACAGGCGGTATTGATATCACAAAAGATATTATTCAATATTTGAACACTCAAAAATAGAGTGGGTTTGAATTTTTAAAGAGAAGCCCTCAAAAAGGCTTCTCTTTTCTGTTTTTATGGTCTTATGAGGTTTATTATATGCGAATTATTGATTTGATTGAAAAGAAAAAAACAGGTCAGGCACTTACTGAAGAAGAAATAAAGTTTTTTGTTGAAGGTGTTACAAACGGCACAATTGAAGACTATCAGACAAGTGCTTTATTGATGGCTATTTATTTTAGGGGAATGACTCTTGATGAAACCACGTTTCTGACAAAATATATGGTAGAATCAGGTGAAATCCTCGATTTATCGGATATTTCGGATAATGTCGCAGATAAACATTCAACGGGCGGTGTAGGAGATAAAATAACTCTTATGTTCTTACCGATTATGGCAGCTGCAGGCGTTTATGTTGCAAAACTTTCAGGCAGAGGACTCGGTCATACGGGCGGAACGATTGATAAACTTGAATCAATCCCTAATTTTAACACAGCTTTGCCTATACCTGAATTTAAAGATCAGATTAAGAAAATCCATACGGCTATTGCCGCTCAGACACTTTCTTTATGTCCTGCGGATGGTAAACTCTATGCGTTGCGTGATGTAACTTCAACTGTTGATATTATTCCTTTGATTGCGTCTTCCGTTGTTTCGAAGAAGATAGCCTCAGGCGCAAACCACATTGTTCTTGATGTTAAATGCGGCTCCGGTGCATTTATTAAGACACCTGAAGATGCTGAAAAACTTTCAAGTATAATGGTTGAAATCGGAAAACGACTCAACAGAAACATTTCTGCAGTTATAAGTTCTATGGATGAGCCCTTAGGAAGAGCAATCGGTAATGCCGTTGAAGTTCAGGAAGCAATTGAATTCTTAAAAGGCAATATGGAAGAAGATTTGAAGGAAGTTACATTTGTTCTTGCCGAGAAAATTCTTCAATATACTCATAAATTCAGCTCAAAAGAAGAATGCAGAAAATACCTTGAAGACCTTGTTTTGTCGGGAAAAGCACTTGATAAATTTAGAGAAATCATCAAAGCTCAGGGCGGAGATGACAGCGTTATTGATGACTATTCAAAATTTGCAGATGCTAAATATAAATATGAAGTCAAAGCACCGGAAAGCGGATATATTAAATCTATTGATGCCTTAAAAGCAGCAAAGGCATGTAAAATGCTTGGTGCCGGAAGAGATAAGAAAACAGATCCGATTGACTATGCTGCAGGGATTTACCTAAATAAAAAATCAGGTGAAAGCATTAATAAAGGAGATACGATTGCAACAATCTTAACAAATAAAAATGAATTTATTAAGATGGCTGAAGATATTCTCCTGCAAGCATTTCAGTTCTCGTCCGAAGCTTGTAAACCCAAAACTTTGATTTACAAAATTATAAATTAGTGAAACCTTAACCTCATCTTTTCGTCAGAGTTATTACATAACAATAGTGTTGTTTTTACGTTAATTCTATGGGAAAAGAGTTGAGGTATTTGCTATGAGTAATTTTAGTTTAAACGCAATTGAGGAAAATTTTGTACCTGATGAAGAGGAGTGCAAAACTTTTAATGTTATTGCCGAGAAAGATGATATTCTTCAGATGTATCTTAAAGATATTGGCAGAATTAAGCTTTTAAAGCTTGATGAGGAAAAGAAGTTAGGGCAAATAATCAAAGAAAAAGGGGATGAGCAAAGAGCTTTTATTGCACGAAAAAAACTTATTCAGTCAAATTTGAGACTTGTTGTGAGTATTGCAAAAAAATATACAGGTCAAGGAGTCTTGTTTATGGACTTGGTTCAGGAAGGTTCACTCGGCCTGATAAAAGCTGCAAACAGGTTTGACTATACGAAGGGTTTTAAATTTTCAACTTATGCAACATGGTGGATAAGACAGACAATAATCAGAGCAATTGCAAATCATTCAAGGTTAATCAGAGTGCCGGTTCATATGGCGGATAAAATCAGGTTAGTAAAAAGAGCCATATATGAAATGTCCTATAAAAACGGGTATGAGCCTACAATTGAGGAGTTAGAGGAAAAACTCGGTATTTCGCAGAAAACGCTGAAGCTGATTTTTAAGACACTTGAACTTGAGCCTGTCAGCATTTATACACCAATCAATGACAACTTGGTTTTGGAGGATTTTATTCCTGACAGTTTAAGCAGAGCACCTGAACATAAAGTTCAGAAAGAGTGCATGTGCGAAGATGTAAGGAAAATGTTTGCTTATTTGGAAGAAAAAGAGAAGACAATTTTAATCAATCGCTTCGGACTGGATGGAAGAGCACCAAAAACACTTGAGGAACTTGGGAAAGAGATGGGATTTTCAAAAGAGAGAATTCGCCAGATTGAATCTGAGGCAATCAGAAAACTTCGGTGTTCGAAGAAAATTAAGCACATGAAAGACTATCTTAATTAATTTTAAAGGGTAAAGTTTAATCTTTACCCTTTAGTATTTTAATTTAATTTTGTTTGTAGTTTAATATTAAAGGCGAACCGAAACAAAAGGAATAAGAATGAAGATATTTGCAAATATATTCCGAAAAAAGAATGTAAATATATTCACTAAGATGTTTGATACATATGTCAAAACAAATCTGGTTATAAAAATTTCAATCGGACTTGTTATTGGTGTTGTACTTGGAATATTTTTCAAGCATATAGTTATTCTGTCAATGATGGGTGATTTATTTGTAGGTGCTTTGAAAGCTATTGCACCTGTTTTAGTTTTTGCTCTTGTTGCAAGTGCTCTTGCCCAAGGTGATAAGAAACCTGACCAGAAATTCGGACTTGTTATTCTCCTATATTTGGCAAGCACATTTTTTGCGGCTGTAACCGCTGTTGCAACAAGCTTCATGTTTCCTCAGACACTTGTTCTGTCGGGAACTTATATTGCAGATTTCGTTCCGAGTGGTGTTGGCGCAGTATTAAACCACCTTTTTTTGAATATGGTTGCTAATCCATTGGATTCACTTGTTGAAGGCAGATACTTAGGTATTTTGTTCTGGTCAATAATTTTCGGGCTTGCTTTAAAAAATGTTGCAAGCAAGAGAACAAAGAAAGTTCTTATGGAATGCTCCGATGCAATTTCAAAAATCGTTAACTGGATTATTGAATTTGCACCGATTGGTATTATGGGACTTATATATCAAAGTGTTTCTTCAAGTGGAATGGCTATTTTCAAGATATACGGTAAATTAATTATGCTTCTTGTCGGAACAAAACTTACAATTGCCTTTGTGATTGTACCTTTATTGGTATTCATATGTATAAGACAAAATCCGTATCCGCTTGTTTGGTATTGTATGGTTAAATCAGGTGTTACGGCATTTTTTGTCAGAAGCTCGGCAGCAAACATTCCTGTAAATATGTCTGTTTGCGAAAAATTGAGACTTGATAAAGAGCTTTATTCCGTTTCAATACCTTTAGGTGCTACAATAAATATGAACGGTGCAGCTGCAACAATAGCTATTATGACTTTGGCAGCAGCAAATACTGTCGGAATAAGCGTCGATATACCATCTGCGTTAATTCTTTCTCTGCTTGGTACTTTAGCTGCCTGTGGAGCATCCGGAGTTGCAGGCGGTTCACTTTTATTAATTCCGATGGCATGTTCTTTGTTTGGTATTTCGCCTGATATCGCTATGCAGGTTGTCGCAGTCGGATTTGTAATCGGTGTAATTCAGGATTCATTCGAAACTGCTCTTAACAGCGCAACTGACGTTGTATTCTCTGCAACCGCAGAATACGTTCAGTGGAAGAAAGAAGGAAAAGAAATCGTTATTTATAATGATTAATAAAAAGATTCGTATTGAATATTTTTGTAATAAAATATAACCGAAAAGAGAAAATTATGTTGTTAGAATTCTTATATTCAAAAATTCATAGAGCCACAGTAACCGATGCAAATCTCAATTATGTCGGTTCAATCACTATTGACGAAGATATTTTGGATAAAGCCAAAATCAGAGAAGGTCAAAAAGTTGATATTTTGAATATTAATAATGGTGAAAGACTTCAAACATATATAATTGCAGGTAAAAGAGGAAGCAAGATGTTCTGCCTGAACGGCGCTGCTGCAAGAAAAGCACAGGTCGGGGATAAGATTATTATAGTTGCTTATGCAATGATGAGCGAGGATGAGGCTAAGACTTTCAAACCCACAGTTGTTCAGCTTAATGATAAGAATGAAATAGTATAATTTTCAAATTAGTTATTTTTAGGGCATTTCGGGCCATTTTTTATTTTGTTTGTTAACTTATGTTACGAGAAAAATACATTTTTTTGACTAATTTCTAAAGTTCATTAAAAGATAAACCGACAATAAGTGTGTGAACAATAACATAGGAGTCAGAAAAATGGCAATAGATCCGTTAAAGTTTAATTACATCAGATACGGTCATTTAGAACATGAAAACAAAGGAGAGGAAACAGCTGCAGAGCAGCAACAAGCTCAGAGTACAACTCCGCAGCCTGAAAAAACTGAAATTCCTTCAGACAAAGTGCTCGAATTTATGGCACAGGCAAGCTACAATTCAGCACAAACGGTAAATCCGCTCGATGTTTCAAAGTATGTTTCACCTGAGCAGGCTGAAAGAATTGCAGGTTGTGTCAGAGATTTCCAGAAAAGTGTTGGCAAGACCATGGAAGCTGTCGATAGTGAATTCCCAAATCTTGATGATTCGGCGAAAATGGCGCTTGCTGTAGAATTATTCAATGCAACGAATTTAAGTTAACTCCTAAAACCATGTTATTGTTTGTTATTTGGCCGCCCCAACAGCGGTCTTTTTTTTTGAAATTCCGTACGGACGGAATGAAATGAGTCCGGGTAGCGAACAGAATGAGTCGGCTAGGGCAAAGCCCGTAAGACGAGTTCTTGTGAGCGAAAAGGAATTTCAAGACACAGGATTTTTTCGGAGCAATAATTTGCATTTGAACTGAATATACAAGACTGCTTATTTTCTTATTTTCTGTTATAATAATCTCAATAGTTATGGAGAATAGAAAATTGGGTTATAAAATTATATCAAAGAGAGAACTTTGTCCTAACCAATATGAGCTTCAGGTGGAAGCACCGTTTGTCACAAGAAATGCTCAGGCAGGACAATTTATTATATTCAGAGTTGAAGAAGAAGGGGAAAGAGTTCCTCTCACAATTGCTGATGTAGACAGAGTAAACGGAATTTTAACAGTTGTATTTATGGCAGTCGGATATACAACCAAAAAACTTGCTCAATTGGGAGTAGGTGACAGCATTCTTGATTTGGTCGGACCTTTGGGCAGACCTACTGAAATTAAGAAATATGGAACAGTTGTTTGTGTTGCCGGCGGATATGGCGCAGCACCTTGCTATTTGATTTCAAAAGCATTTAAAGATGCAGGAAACAAAGTCTATATGATTATGGGCGCAAGAAACAAGGATTTAATCTTTTGGCAGGATAAAATGAAACAGGCTTCTACTGAATTGTTTATTACAACAGATGATGGTTCTTTGGGGATTAAAGGCTTCGGAACGCAGGTTCTTGGAGAGTTAATGGAAAAAGAAAAAATTGATTATGTAATTGCTGTTGGTCCTATGCCTATGATGAGAGCGGTTGCCGAACTCACGAGAGGTAAAGGAATCAAAACGGAAGCAAGTATGAACCCGATTATGATAGACGGAACAGGCATGTGTGGTGCTTGTAGGTTAACTGTCGGCGGTGAAGTCAAATTTGCTTGTGTTGATGGCCCTGATTTTGATGCTCACCAGATTGATTTTGATGAAGTTATAAACAGGTCTAAAGTTTATAAAGCACAAGAAAAAACAAGAGATGAAAATTGTAATTTACTAAAAAGTGGAGAAAAGTAATGAGATCAGAAATTCCTATTTGTCCTTTGATTAGTGCTGGAAAAGAAGAAACAGAAGTTGTATGTGCTCAGGAACATTGTGCATGGTATATGAAAAACTATAAAATGTGCGCAGTTTATATTCTTGCTCACAATGCGCTTTTAGACATTAAACAAAAACAAAAATAATCGGGAAAAGATGAAATATCGAAAAGGTGCATTTTTTATGTACCATAGTGTTTTAGTTTAAAATTTTTCAAAAGTAAAAGGTGGTTTTAACCACCTTTTTAAATATTAACTTAGATTGGATAATCATCTAACATTTGCCAACTGTCTTTGACAATTAATGCTGCGCATAATTCACCCGTGGATTGTTTGTTGCAGGCATTACCTCCTTCATTAGAAATTAAACTTTCACGAGGCCAGTCTACTCCGTAGGGTTCAAATTTACCCCATCTTGGTTTGTTTGGTGTTTGTATCCAATAAACAAAAGTAAAAATATCTTTACTGATAACATTTGGTTTTCTGTCACCGTTAACATCAACAGTTACAATCATCCATTCAGAGTTTTGATTTTCTTCACCATGGTTAAATATTGCAGTTGAACCATCATTCAAAATAATTTTGTGCCAACCGTTTGCCCAATATGAGTGGTTCTGCGCATTTAGAGCTTTATACTGAAATGGGCAGTTATCCTGAAATGTTGTTCCGCAGTCTTTTGCAGTAATAAGATAAGGCAAAATATATTGTTTAACAAATGCAGTGTTTTTACCTTCGCCTGTATCTTCAAGTTCCCAGGTTTTCATAGACCCATAGTCTTTTTCTGCTAATAATACAGCCTGTGCCAAAGTTGAATATATTTTTTTGCAACCTGTGATGTATTGTTCTTGTTTTGTTCTCATAATCAAATTAGGAACTGTCATTGAAGCAATAACACCTATGATAACCAAGGTGATGAGTACTTCTGCAAGTGTGAATGCCTTGATTGTCCTTATCATGTTTGTTAACCCTTTAATTAATTATTGTAGTAATTATGATATCATTTTTATTATTAAAAAGCAAAAGAACGACTTTTTGAAGCCGTTCTTTTTGTATTATTTTAATTTTTTATTACATTAATGATGCTAACAGAACTCCGGCAGCAACGGCTGAGCCGATAACACCTGATACGTTAGGTCCCATTGCGTGCATTAACAAGAAGTTTTGAGGGTTATATTCTAAACCGACTTTGTTAACAACACGTGCAGCCATAGGAACTGCGCTGACACCTGCCGCACCGATAAGAGGATTGATTTTCTCTTTGGAGCATAGGTTCATAATTTTTGCCATAATGACACCTGCTGCCGTACCAATTGAGAAAGCAGCCAAGCCCAATACTAAAATACCTAATGTTTCAAGAGTTAAAAACATATCAGCTTGAAGTTTTGAGCCGACGGTCAAACCTAAAAGAATAGTTACAATGTTGATTAATTCGTTTTGCATTGTTTTTGAGAGTCTGTCTACGACACCGCATTCTTTGCAGAGGTTACCGAAAGTTAAGCATCCGATAAGAGGTGTTGCATCGGGGAGGAAGATGATACAAAGAACAAGAACAACAAGCGGGAAAATGATTTTCTCTCTTTTTGAAACTGTTCTTAATTGTTTCATTTCTATTGTACGTTCTTTTTCATTAGTTAATAATTTCATTATAGGAGGTTGGATAATAGGAACGAGTGCCATATAAGAATATGCGGCAACTGCGATTGAACCTAATAAATGAGGTGCTAATTTTGAAGTAACGAAGATTGATGTCGGGCCGTCTGCACCGCCTATGATACCGATTGATGCAGCTTCAAGAACATCAAATTCAATGCCCGGAATATATTTCGTAAGGAACAATGCCCCGATTAACGCAGAGAAGATACCAAACTGTGCTGCACCGCCTAAAAGCGCCGTTTTAGGATTTGCTATTAACGGACCGAAGTCAGTCATAGCACCGACACCCATAAATATTAGCAGGGGGAAGAGTCCTGTATTGATACCTGCATCATAAATGATGTGTAAAAATCCGCTTGAACCGATATCAACAATAGGAATATTTGAAAGAAGTCCTCCAAAACCGATTGTTAATAACAGAAGTGGTTCATATTGCTTTTTAATTGCCAGATAAATCAACAAAAAGCAAATAAAAATCATTATTATAGTTCCGTACTGGTGAAGAAACTGTGTCATAAAATTGACATTCGGTTCTTCAAGAGCAGGTTTTATAAAATTTGCAAAACCTGTTGAATTATATAAATCCGTTAAAGCTGTTGTTAAATCCATTTCTCTCCCCTATCCGATTACGGCTAATATTTCGCCTGTTTGAATTTGAGAGTTTACTTTGGCTCTCATATCTTTAATTGTACCTGTTGTAGTTGACTTGATTTCTGTTTCCATTTTCATAGCTTCAACAACAAGGATTGTTTCACCTTCTTTTACATTGTCACCGTTTGATTTTAAAACTCTCAAAACTGTGCCCGGAAGAGGTGCTTTAATCTCTGCACCTTCACCTGAGCTTGCTGCAGCGCTATTTTGAGTTTCATCAATTCCGTCAGTAATTGAAATTGTATAATCTTTGCCGTTGACTGTTGCTTTGTTTCCGTCAAGTTTAACTGCATATTTAGTGCCGTTAACGGTAACTGTGCAGCCTTCAGATGATGAAGATGTTGCTGCTTTCTTCTGATTGGCTGATTTATCAACGCTGATAACGCCTTTTCCAAGGAGGAAGTCGATACCTTTATCAACGTTTCCGTCTTTGCAGGCAGCTGCGATGAATAAGTTTTCGTCAGTAACTGGTAAGCCAGCTGCTTTTAATCTTGTTTCTGCAGCTTTTAAACCTTTTTCAGGGTCTTTGTCATTCAAATCAACAACGTGTTCTGTTGTCGGCTGCATATTTAATTTCTCTTCAGCCCATTTAACTAATTCAGGGTCAGGCTCACAGGGAGTTTTACCGAAGTAGCCGAGGAGCATTTTTGCACAACCCGGGTTTGCTTTTTCCCAGGGGTGTTCTGTTATTGAATTTAAGAAGGATTGCTGAGCATAGAATTGTGAAACAGGGGTAACTGATGTTGCGAAACCGCCTCTTTCAACGACTTCTTTCATATTAGCAATCAATTTCGGGAATTTATCAAGCATGCCCATATCTTTTAATTGGTTTACGGTAGTTGCGGTAGCACCGCCTGGGAGCGGAGCCTGAATTAAAATCGGGTTTACGGCCAAAGAAATCGGGGAAATAGGATAATCCTTCATACATTCTTTGAAAATTTCTTCCGTTTCCATTACTTTTTTAATGTCTAAACCTAATTCGTAGTCAGTGCCTTTAAGAGCATGCCACATAGAAATGATATCAGGTTGACCTGTACCGCCTGAAACAGGTTTCATTGCAAGGTCAATTCCGTCAGCGCCACCGTCGAGAGCAGCGAGGTAAGCTGCTAAGCCTGTTCCTGCTGTTTCGTGTGAATGGAAGCGAATGTGTGCTTCTTCACCAAGGATATTTCTTGCCATTTTAACTGTTTCATAAACTTTTCTAGGGTTTGAAGTACCTGAGGCATCTTTAAATGCCAGACTGTCAAATGGAAGGCCGCTATCTAAGATGTTTCTCAAAACTTTTTCATAGAAAGCAACATCGTGAGCACCTTCACAACCATAGGGAAGTTCCATCATTGTTATTGTAACTTCGTGCTTAAGCCCATGTTTTTTTATACTCTTAGCCGAATCAATGAGGTTATTAACATCATTCAGTGCATCAAAGTTTCTGATAACATTAACGCCGTGTTTTGCAAACATTTTTGCGTGAAGGTCGATAACATCACGTGGTTGAGAATTAAGACCTACAACGTTTACACCTCTTGCTAAAGATTGTAAAATTACGTCGGGTCCGACTGCAGCTCTGATTTTATCCATTGTTTCAAATGCATTTTCATTGCAAAAGAAAATCGGAGCTTGAAATCTTGCACCGCCTGCTGTTTCAAAATGTTTAATACCGGCATTTACTGCGGCTTGAAGAGCAGGTATAAAATCATCTACAAGGACTTTTGCCCCGAAGATTGACTGGAAACCGTCACGAAATGACGTATCCATAACTTTAATTTGTTTCTTTGCCATTTTATATTCCTTTATTTGCTGTTATTAACCTAATCTTGATTTTGCTGCTGCAATAGCGATTGCTATTTCGGCATCACTGCTTCCTGATGATGAAGGAAGAGCTGCTGCTGTTTCAGCCGGCATTATTTTATCCAAAAATCCTATAACTTTGCCCATTAAGAGGACAACAAAATAGAGAATTGTCAGGAAGATGAAGACCATCCCCATACCCAATACCATTAAAATAAGTCCTGATTTCAGCATATTAAATCTCCACTAATTATTATTTGTTCAACATTATTTTCATCAAGTGTGACAAGCATTCCCTGTTCATCAACAGATGAGATGAAATATTCTCCCGGAATGGGAGCATTGTCAATTTTGATTTTTTTATTCAAAAAACAGGACTTTTCAAGATATTCATTTCTGATAGATGAAAAGCCCTGTGTAATAAATTCATTATAGTTTTCAAAAAACTCGTCTGAAATATGTTTTATGCACTCTGAAACATTAAATTCTTTGCCTGATAATAGTTTCATGGAAGTTGCTTTTTTGTCGATTGATTTAATCGTATCTTCTGACATATTAACATTGAGTCCGAGTCCTAAAACAATAGCGTTAACTTTATTATTTTTAATTGATGTTTCAGCCAAAATACCTGCTATTTTTGCACCATCCACGAGAACATCATTCGGCCATTTTATTTTGGAAACAATGCCATAGTATTTCTTAAGCATCCTTGTGACAACAACTGACATATATTGTGTTATGTTGATGGAGGGATAATTCGTTAAATTGTCGGGTTTTAGGACAATTGACATATAGACATTTCCTGAATTATCACCTGTCCAGTGTCTTGAAAGTCTGCCGCGTCCTTTTGTCTGATTGTTTGCAACAATTATTGTTTTATCGGGAATCGAATCAATGCTGCACAGCGCAAAAAGATTTGTCGATTCAAGCTCGTCAAATTCCATTGTTTTATATTGCTTTTTGTCATTAATGTTTATTGTTTCCATACACTTTTATGGTAACACAAACAAATTTAAAGTATAGTTTTTTTTATGATTGCAAGAAAGGGGAAAAATGTTTCAATAACCATTCTCAAAGCGTTGTTATTAGAGACTAATCGGGGTTTTGAAATGAATGCAACATTATTTCTTTCAGCAACATGCTTAATAGTAGACATGCCTGAAATAATTAAAAATTTTGTATTTTTGTATTCTTTAAAGCCTTTTATCTGTTTAATTAACCATTCCCCTGCAAGAGTATCATTTTCAAAGTTTTCCATCTGCAGATCAGTAATAATTAAATCATAAGGTATATCAAGATTTTCGATGGCAGCCAATCTCGCATCCCAAGCTGTTTGAACTGTTGTTATATCAAATATCTTAGGATAAAACGTCTCGATTAAATTTTGGTTAAATTTTACCCACGACAATGTGTCGTCAACTATCAATACCTTTTTCTTCATACTTTTATTATATTGAAACAAAAATATTTATACAAGGGTATTTTTGAAAATACTCCTTTTGAGGAATAAAACATATTAAAAAATAGGATAAAATAATTACGGAAAATTGGGAGCAGAAAAAAGATGATGTTTTACCGTTTTATGAGAACACTTAATTCCCGTATAAAAAACATTCAGGATAATCTTGATGTTTCAAATTCTCACTATAAGTTTAAAGACAGCAGATATTCAAGTCCTATATCAAACCCGTTTTTTAACCACCATCCGAAAACAATAATTTGGTTAGATGAATTAAAAAAATAAATTATTCTTCGATTGATAATTTTTCGTCTTTTTCTCCAAAGTAAAAGACAATTAATTCAGTATCTTCGTCGCTGTCGTTTTTTCCATAGTGAAATTTATTAATCAGTTCAGTCAGGCATTCTCCTTTTTTGATTGTTTTTTCCTGTCCGTCTTTAGCGACGATTGTTAATCTGCCTTTATTCAAATAGACAACATTGAGCATCGGATGCTTGTGCATGGTTAATCTTTCGTGAGGAGGAATAGTAATTTTGAGTACGGTAACTTCGGGCTTTTCGATTTTTGAAGGTTTTAATTCGTCTCCATCCCAGGTTTGAGTTGTTTTTAAAAGAACTTCTTTATTTGGCATTTTAATTTTTCTCCCTGTTATTATTCTCCGCAGCCGCAGCATTTTGAATTGTCAAAATCTGTTTTATTTTTTATACATTTATTGCATTTTGTCTGCATTTTCCCATGTTCTGTGTAGTATTGAAAACTTTTTATCCACTTTGGTTCTTTACAAGAGCATTGTCCCATAAATTCAAGATACTTAGTAAATTGTTCAAGGACATCGGAAGAAACAGAATATTCCATAATACTTGAATCTTTTTCTGCTGTTTTTTCTTCGATTTTCAGGATATTAACAAAAAAATCTCTCAGAATTTTGTGTCTTTTTATCTTTTCTTCGGAATATTTTTTGCCCTTTGATGTTATTGTAATAATCCCATAGGGCTGATAGTTAATATATTTTTTCCCTGCTAAAGTTTTTATCGCATCAGATGTTGCCGGCATTCCTATTTTGAGGTAGTTTGAAACATCTTTAACCCTTGCTGCTTTATTTGTTTTTACAATTTCATAGACTGCAAGAAGATATTTTTCAAGACTTTCCGTAAGCTTTTCTTTCATCGTCAATCCTGTTTTTAGTGTATAACGATAATTATACACTAAACCATAACATTTGATTAATTAATTTTGCTGCTTTTAAAGGAATTTAAAAACTGTGCGGAATTAACAACTGTTTTGACTTCCTGAGGTGTTTGAGAAAACGGATTTTTCTTATTGTGCTTTGTCATCCAAATGTTAAATTTAGGAAGGAGAACACCAAGCATAACAGCACTATATGCAATTCCTCCGAGTTGTGCGGCGTTGAGCTTTAAAAGATTTTTTGCAACATCACCGCCTTGTGCGATTACTTCTTTTTGTGATTTTAAAGAAATATCTTTAAGCCAGTGAAGGACTCCTTTTCCCTGTTTTGTGACGTTAAAAAGATTTTTCCTGCCGGGGTCTAAGATATTTCCTATTCCTTTTGAAACAAAACCGCCTAAAACGAGCCAGTTCAAGAAGCCTAAATAATCACGGACATTTGTCTCACGAAGTTCGGTTGAGTCTTTTGATGCAAACATTCTTCCCAGTATAAGAGTTCCGTAAACGGTTTTTATGGCATTCCCTCCTGTTACGGGGCCATCAAATTCAAGTTTTTTGACTAAATCAACAGGTTTTTTAATACCCATAACTTTTGAAAGCATGAATAAGAAAACTCCTGCTGATGCAAGTTTTTTTCCTAATAAACCCTTCTCTTTTCCTTTTTGGACTTTGTTTGTGACGTTATTTTCGTAGCCGTTTTCACCTACAAAATTGTCAATTCCGGTTCTTCGTTTGGTAAGTTTTCTGTTTATAAACTGGTTTGTTATTGCAATTGTCATCGCCAATGGGATTGCTATACCTACTCTTAATTTATTAATGGTTTTGAGTTTTGAAACAATATCATCTGCATTTGTTTTTGCACTGTTAAAGAAAATATTTTTTCCCGAATCTATAATGTCTCTCAAGGCATGGGTCAGGTTTGAAGATACCTCATGAACACCGGATTTGATTGTTATATTGTTATCAGCTCCGATGAGGTTTACTATTTCATCTTGTACTCGAGTTAAAATGGCCTTGGTTTCTTTTTTGCCCTTTGGGTTAGTAATTAGTTGAGTGATTTGTTCTATAATCGATTGAGTTTGTTCTTCAGGGATTGCAGAAAATCCTCTTCGTTGAGAGCCTACAAGTCCGCTCATTGAATCCAAAATATTTTGAACGTACCCTTTTGGAGTTTTATCTGATTTCTTGTATAAATCAGAAAATACATCAAGTCCTTTGTTTGTAATCCAAGAGCCTGAGTTGACTTTGACTTCGGGCTTATATTTTTTAGCGGCAAGTTTTGAAGTTAAAATGGCAAAAACAGCTGAGGAAAATTCGGCTATGAAAGTTCCGGTGTATTCTCTGAACCCCATTTCTATACCTGCTTGTTTGCCTCTGTGTTTTGTTTCAATGATTGTTCTCGGGGTATCCATAGCAAAAACATCAACAAATGAGGCATTCAGCATATCGTTGTTTCCTAATGTGTAGAGTGCTTTTGATATGGGGCTAAGCCCTCCTTTGAAGGCTGTTTTGTTATTGTTTACGGCATTAATTTTCATTTTTTCTCTCCAATACTAAAAAAGGTTCTTAAACAAATATGTTAAGAACCTCTTATATACATTTATTTATGTGCACAAAATTATATGTAAGTTCTTAACCTCAAAAACTTACAAGCGCAACAGATTAAATTGTTTAATTTTGTGTAACTCATATTTTTATGAAATCAAAAACAAAAAATTTTGTCAACATATCTCTTGATAAAATTTAATATTTATAATATGTTTAGGTATAGCATAAAATTTATGGTATGACATAATATGAATTGTATTGAAGAAATAAAACGACTAAAAAAAGAAAAGAATGCAATTATTCTGACACATTGTTATCAGAATATTGAACTTGATGAAATTTCTGATTTTGTCGGAGATTCCTTCTATTTGAGTAAAAAAGCGCAGGAGACGGAAGCGGATATAATTGTTTTTGCCGGTGTTTATTTCATGGCTCAAAGTGCAAAACTATTAAATCCAAATAAAATCGTTCTTCTTCCGAATATCAATTCAGGTTGTTTTATGGCTGATATGATTGATGTTCGGCAATTAAGGGAGTTTAAAGCACAATTCCCGAAAATGCCTGTTGTTTGCTATATTAATTCAACTGCAGAAGTTAAAGCGGAGTGTGATATTTGCTGCACAAGTTCAAATGCGATTAAGGTGATAGAATCGCTAAATGCTGATGAAATCTTATTTGTTCCCGATACATACTTGGGAAAATGGGTTGAAAAACAGCTCGGAAATATTACAATCCATACTTTTAACGGTTTTTGTCCGACTCATTTAAGAATCAGACATGATGATGTTGATATTGCGAGGATTTTATATCCTAATGCCAAAATTCTTGCTCACCCGGAGTGCCATGTCGCCGTCAGCTCTAAAGCTGATTTTGTCGGTTCAACAAAAGAAATAATGGAATATGCAGCGAAAAGCGACACCAAAGAATTTGTCATCGCAACCGAAAAAGGTGTTGTTGACAGGCTTGAAAGAGATTATCCCGAAAAAGAATTTCATTTGATAAAAGATGATATAGTTTGCAAAAATATGAAATGGAATACTTTAGAAGATATTTATTCTGCGCTTTTAAACGGGCAGGTTGAGATTACTATTGATGATGCTGTCAGAGAAAAAGCCTTTGAGTGTATTGATAAAATGATGAAGGTGTTTAAATAATGAAGGTTTTGGTTGGATTATCGGGCGGAGTTGATTCTTCTGTTACTGCTTTAATGCTTAAAGAAGAGGGGTA
>JAEEGL014747765.1_pt1 | contig 32149 bp, 25 predicted proteins | sample 9134231 | NCBI WGS metagenome assembly JAEEGL01 (sample SAMN16246548, study PRJNA631951) | gut metagenome | biome: gut microbiome; feature: rumen; material: fiber-attached | host: Bos | place: Iran: Karaj | collected 2018-10 | reverse complement strand
TCCTAAGCTCGTGAAATACCTCGCTAAGGAACGACGGGGTTGCTAAATGCACTGCTTGTGGATATGTTTTCGGGGCATCTGCGTAATTAAATACAACGCTATATGATATAATACAGAGTATATAATTCTCACAATAGGAGTATCGGATATGAAAACACTCAAGGATCTGCTCGAAGGTCTCACGTACACCTGTCTGCAGGGCAGTATGGATACGGATATATCATCTGTTATTTATGATTCACGCAAAGTCACTCCCGGAAGCCTGTTCATATGCATAGTGGGCGCAAACTCCGACGGACATAAGTTCATCCCCGACGTAGTTGCAAAAGGGGCTGCCTGCATAGTGGTCTCCCGGGATATCCCGGAGATCGAGGCTATGCTGAGTGACGGAGACAATCCGTATACGATTCCCGCCACCGTCACCGTCATCAAGGTTGACGATACCCGCTATGCCATGGCATTCATCTCGGCTGCATGGTTCGGGAATCCTGCCGATAAGCTGACCGTCATAGGTGTTACGGGCACCAAGGGCAAGACCACTACCACATACATGGTCAGATCCATCCTTGAGCATGCGGGACTGAAGTGCGGACTTATAGGCACCATAGAGATCATCATAGGTGACGAGCATATCCACGCCGATAACACCACGCCGGAGTCATATCTCGTACAGGAGTATTTCTCACGAATGGTCGATGCAGGGATCACGCATGTGGTCATGGAAGTATCCTCTCAGGGGCTGATGCTCCACCGAACTCAGGGATTCATCTTCGACATAGGCATATTCACGAATCTGGAGCCGGATCACATCGGACCCAACGAACACAAAGATCTGGATGATTACATACACTGCAAGAGCCTGCTGTTTAAGCAGTGCAGACACGGTATTTTCAATATCGATGACTCGCATGCCCCCCGCATGCTCGAGGGACATACCTGTGATGTTCTGACATACGGCATCACCTCGGACAATGCGGATATCAAAGCCGGTAACATACAGCTCATCAACCGCCCGGGCATACTCGGAGTCGAGTTTGATGTCCGTATCTCCGACAGAGAGCAGCCGGTACACATCACCCTGCCCACTCCCGGATACTTCAGCGTATACAATGCACTCTGCGCGATATCCATCTGTCACACACTGGGGATAGCCGAGGATATCATGCAGACCGGTCTGGCCAATACGAAGGTCAAGGGACGTGTGGAGCCCATACACGTATCGGACGACTACACGCTTCTCATAGACTATGCCCACAATGCCATGGCTCTGGAGAGCCTTCTCACCACGCTTAAGGCCTATGATCCCGGCAGACTGGTATGCCTCTTCGGATGCGGAGGAAACCGGGCCAAGTCACGTCGCTACGAGATGGGTGAAGTCAGCGGCAGACTGGCGGATCTGACCATCATCACCTCCGATAACCCGAGAGACGAGGAACCTCAGGCCATCATAGATGACATCAAGACCGGTATATCCAAAACCGACGGAAAATACGTAGAGATATCTGACCGCAAGGAAGCGATCGCCTACAGCATGAAAAATGCCCTCCCCGGAGATATCATCGTACTCGCGGGCAAGGGCCATGAAGACTATCAGGAGATCCACGGAGTCAAACACCCCATGGATGAAAGGGATCTGATCGCAGACATCATCGGTGCTGCTCAATAAACTCAAGAAACTCTTTCTCGGGCAGAGGTCTGCAGAAATAGAATCCCTGCATCAGCTCACATCCCTGTATCAGATCCGCATCCAGATCGGAGAACTTGCGGGCAACCTCTTCCTGCTCGACACCTTCGACCAGGACTTCTTTGCCCATTTCCTTAAACATCGATATGGTATCCTGGATCACGATACACATCTGAGGATCATCTATCATATCCACGAAGCTCTTATCCAGTTTGACCTGATCAATGGGTAATCCGGTGGTACGCTTGATATTGGAATATCCCGTACCATAGTCATCAAGTGCGATCTGCACACCGAACTCGTGAAGTTTGCGGATATTCATATCCACTATCTCGGGGTTCATATCCGTAGCGGCTTCCGTAAGTTCGAAGCTCACATATCTGGACTCCACCCCATGCTCAAACATGAGCGTACGTATCTTGTCGACCAGATCCACCTCTATACACTGTGAAGCGGACAGGTTCATCTCTATATACCTGAGTCCGAGCCTGTCCATATCCAGAGATGCTATGAACCTGATCACGTCCTCAAACACAAACTCTCCTATATCATGTATATAACCGTTGATCTCGGCCGCAGGGATAAACAGTGCCGGCGGAACCTGACCATATTCGGGGTCATTCAGACGGATCATGGCCTCTGCGGCTATGAATCGTTTCTCCTTGACCGAATATATGGGCTGGTAATACATCTCGAATCCATGATTCGCCACCGCTCTGCGCAGGATCTCATCAAGGTCATTCCTGACCTTATACTCCATATTGTCCTTGAAATCCCTGTAGTAATGAACCTGTCTGGTATCGGGCAGAGTACGGTGGAAGTTCGTTCCCAGAGAAAACAGCGTCGGCGCATCATGGATATCCTGCGGACAGAATACCACGCACATCCTGACATCCGGCATGACTGTCAGGTTGCCGAAACGACTCTCACGTGAAAGTACATCCATGATCTTTTCCGCGGAAACAGCGACACGTTCTTCATCGATGTCTTCGCATACCACTGCATAGAGACCGTTCTCCATATAGTAGACATCCGTATTCAGATCATTGTTCCTGCACAGTTCCCCGGTCTTCTGAGTAACGAAATTCAGGAATTCATTATGGCCCTTGAGTCCGAGATACATATGCAGATTATTGTTGTTCATGACCTTGACGAAGATCACGGATATCGGCTTCTGTGAATAGGAATTCTTGGTCATAAGGTCCGTGAAACTCGTGTACTTGAGCGCACCGGTGATAGGATTGATCTGATTATCCGACCGCCTCTCCATGACCATGAAAAACAGTACCGACAGTGCGATACTGAAACACTCGACCAGTATACGGGAATTGAGCAGCTGAATGCACAATCCGAGTATGACAACCACAAACAGGAACACCAATGTGGTCAGTTTACGGCCGTCTATGTATTTCCTGTATCTGATCAAAGCCAGGAATATCCATAATATGAAGATCGCCGCAACGATATAGAATACGATCTCCCACGGTCCGCGTACGTAGTTTACATCAGGCGTAATGGTGAAAACAGTGATGAACGATCCGTTCAGAACAAGTACAATAACATCTATCATCACCAGAGCCCACCAAAGTACATGCTGGAATCTGTTGTTTCTGTACAGATGCCATATATCTATGCTCGAATAAACATAGTGCAGATATACCGGCAGGAGCATGTTATGGGCCGCAAAATAGACGTAGTTGAACAGATACGCAAGGACGATGTTATTCTCGCCGCTCGTAACGAAATTATTCATGGTCGCAGCACCCAGGTCCGCTGTCACGGTGACAAGAACCAGGGAAAGCATCCAGATCAGTATTCGATTGGTTCTGGTAGTGTTCTCTCTGCGGGCTACGACTGAGACAAAGAACAACAGCACTATAGCCAGAGCGCACTCGTCAAACGTCAGTATCTGCTGCATCACGTTTCTCCGACCTGTTCGGAGTTTTTCTCCCGAACGAAGTTTATATAGTCTTTTTCAGGGATAGGCTTACTGAAGTAGAATCCCTGTATATAATCACAACCGATATCTATGAACTTGCGCAGAGCCCGTTTGTCCTCAACTCCCTCCACCAGGATCTTTTTGTTCATACGCTTGAGCATCCTGACGGTATTACATATGACTGCCCACATGGAAGGGATATCCATGTCATCAACCAGAGATTTATCCAGCTTCACTATATCAAGAGGCAGCTGAACGACTCTGGATATATTCGAGTATCCGGTTCCGTAGTCATCCAGCGAGAACCTGATCCCGTCCTCCGAGAGCTTGCCGATATTTCTGTCTGTGACCTCAGGGTCATAATCGGCGGCAGTTTCCGTGATCTCCAGATTGACCTGATCGGGACGCACGCCGTACTTATCCATGCTGGCACGGACTTTCTCATACAGATCGTACTCGATGCACTGTGCCGCGGACAGATTGATCTCTATGTAATCAAGCCCGAGCTCATCGAAATCCAGAGTGCCGATGAATCTGCACACCTCGTCTATGACGTAATCACCTATGTCATGTATGGCTCCGCTGTCCTCTGCCGCGGGTATGAATACCCCGGGCGATACGAATCCGTATTCCTCATCAGTCAGCCTGATCAGAGCTTCTGCCGTGGAAAATTTACCCTTTTCCACCGAATAGATAGGCTGATAGTACATACTGAACTTATGCTTCTCAATAGCGCGGCTGATGATGTTATCCATATCGTTACGCATACGGAAGTTAGGGTCCTTGAGCAGTTCGGAAATGCACACCACTCTGTCGGCCTGAGGAAGCCTGGTGCTATATGTACCCTCAAAATTGAGCAGTTTGTCCTCCGCATCCATATCATCCGGGCATCTGACCAGACAGATGGTTGTCTCAAGCATGACCTCCATGTGATGAAGCGCAACGGGACGTGAAACATAAGAATTGATCGCATGTCCCGCGTTGAGGAGCAGATCATACAGATGGCTTCCGCCTGATATGACAAAAGAGCCCTGCTCAAGATAGTAAGTCTCAAACATGGGGCTAACCGAAGCGGAGATCTGATTGATCCTGGTAGCGACGGTCCTGATGAGTTCTATATAGTTGTTCATACCCAGACTTCGTCTGAGCAGACGGTAGTTACTGATACGGATCATCAGATAACTGATAGGAGCGGACGAAGTGTAATCCCGGTGTACCGCCCCCAGAAAAGCTTTATAGCTCTGCATGTTCATGACTTCGTCCACCATATCCTCCGGCCGGTGGACCAGAATGGCCAGTCCCATACACATGATGGTGGTGGCAAATATCTCTATACGCAGAGAGGGGATCGTATACTGAATGATGACTGCCAGAGCATTGAGCGGCAGGAAAAGGAGCAGGAGCCAGAACAGCGCCCCCGACAGAAGCCTCCTGTGATAGATCAGGACTCCTATCTCAAAGAACATATAGTAGAACGCTACTACATACAATGTCATGAACCAGGGACCATGCCTGAATTCGGAAGCTCCATCAAAATAGAACATCCTGTGATTTGCCACATTGATGATCAGCAGAATGATATCGACATTATACGGTACGAGCCACAGATACATCAGCGGCCCGGCTTTGCGGAGTTTGTGCCAGATACCCATGATGGAAGCGATGTACAGGAAATACAACGGAGCCATCAGATTATGAAGTATGTAATACGTCAGATTAAGGAAGTACCGAAGCGGTACTAAACCGGCCTTCGAGAGCGCAAAATGATCCAGATATTCGGAAGCGATATCAAATAATCCTGCCAAAAAAAGAACAACACAAAAAAGCAGGAATAATCTGTTATTCCTCCCTTTGTAGAGTCCTCTAGTGACCAGTGCCAGTATCAGCGTTGCGAGCGCGAGTACGGCACATAGATTATACATCAGATATATATACATCTATTTCTCTGAAGACGGTCAGATCACCGTCTCATGACCGTTGATCACCAGTGTTTCATCATCATCAACCGGTATGAGCACAAACTTCTGATCGTCTATGATCCTTGAACTGATACGTCCTTCCACAGACGGATCTACTTTGACTATAACACCGCCATCTGCATTAGTCACGGACAATATCTCCTTAAGCCGGGCATTTTCCTTAACGAGTTCGCGTTCGCGTTTCTCCTGTCTGCCCTTCTCAAGTTCCTTTTCATTAACGAGAGTCTCCAGAAGAGGGGTTTCATCCGCAAACTCGTCATGACATATGTCGCGTATAGTCTGTGCCGGAGCACCTTTTACATCATTCTCATCGAGTATCTCACTGATAACCCTGTCATCAAGCACGATGGGAGCACCGGTTGTAACCCCCATATCGGCATCGGCGCGCAGTTCTTCCACACGGTTGCCTATACTCTCGGATATATCCGACAGAACGACCCGGGCCTTATCTTCATCCTGCCCGTATGCACTCCTGACGATAGCCTGAAAAGTCTGCTTAAGCTCGGTGGCAGTACGTCTGACACCGCATCCGAGCACTTCTTCTATGAACTCGGGATGTGAGTCCTTCGCATCTCTGATATAGTAATCGACCCTGTGTATATCGGCACCTCTGTCATTGAACGCCGGAAACAGAAATCCTGTCTCGGGGGCACCCACTATCCAGTCTCTGATACGTGAACCGATCCTGTTCTCATCCTCTCTGTAACCGAGTCCGGGCTTGGAGAGATCTACAGGACATATGCTCACCAGAATATACTCATACACCTCTTCCGACTCATCCAGTTTCATGTTATCGCTGGTCCGGCTCATGATATCATATGTATCCTTGAACACGAGTATCAGATAATTGCCGGTATGGGTGTAATTCTCTATGACCAGATCATACAGTCTATCAAGCAGATCCTCATTCTTCAGGTCACTGCTCTTGAGGCCCATATAGAACTGCTGACGACCTCCGGGTTCCTCTTCTTCACCGGGAAACTCAAGCTCCAGCAGGTTATTCCCGATGGTTCCGCCCAGAGTCTTCTTGGCCAGATCCATATACTTATAGAACTCATCCTCGGGGAGATTTAAGAAGTTCTCGTTAAATGTAAGCAGCTTATTCTTATATGCGTCCACATAGCACCCTGCCAGACGGCTGATGGTGCAGTTGTCCTTTTTGAACCTGCGACGCAGTTCCATCACGTCGCGTTTATTCATCTGCCGCCTCACTCTCGGGCATTTCTATACGGATATGTACATCACGCAGCTGCTGCTCGCCCACTTCCGCGGGAGCACCCATCATGATGTCACAAGCGTTCTTGTTCATCGGGAAAGGAATGATCTCTCTGATACTCTCCTCACCGCATATGAGCATGATCATACGGTCCACGCCGGGAGCTATACCGGCATGAGGCGGAGCACCGTAACAGAAAGCATTGTACATGGCAGGGAACTTCGCCTTCACATCTTCCTCTCCGAGACCCACGAGTCTGAATGCCTCGATCATGATCTCCGGATCATGGTTTCTGACTGCACCGCTCGACAGCTCGACTCCGTTACATACCAGGTCATACTGATAAGCCAGTATGCTCAGAGGATCCTGCGTCTTAAGTGCATCCAGTCCGCCCTGAGGCATTGAGAAAGGATTATGGCAGAACTCCAGTTCACCGGACTCCTCTCCTATCTCATACATGGGGAAATCCACTATCCAGCAGAACTCATATGTATCTTTCTTCATATGCTTATCGGACGCTGCACCGAGCAGTTTACGCAGTGTACCCGCACTCTTGAGCGCGGATCCCTTATCTCCGCATGTAAGTCCCACAAAATCACCGGGCTTGATATTCAGGGCTGACTTCACGTTATCGGCACGATCCTGAAGGAACTTCGCTATACCGCCCGCTATCGCACCGCTCTCATCTATCTTGAACCAGTAGCCTTTTCCTCCGGATGTAACCTCAACATCCGCCATGATGGCATCGATCTGCTTACGTGTGGCTTCGAAACCGTCCACCACGATGGCTTTGATCACGTCCGCTTCATCGAAAGGACCGAATCCGCAGCCCTTCATAAGGTCAGTAACATCGGTAAGCACCAGGTCTATACGCAGATCGGGCTTATCGGTTCCATATTTCTCCATGGATTCCAGATAGGGAATACGCTTAAAAGGTGCCGAAGACGCCGACCTGTATACTCCATGCTCCTCGAACACGGGGGGAAGAACCTGCTCAACAACAGCGAACACATCCTCCTGAGATGCAAATGCCATCTCCATATCCAGCTGATAGAACTCACCGGGAGAACGGTCGGCTCTGGCATCTTCATCCCTGAAGCAGGGTGCTATCTGGAAATATCTGTCGAAGCCCGATGCCATCAGTATCTGTTTGAACTGCTGAGGAGCCTGAGGCAGAGCATAGAACTTGCCGGGGTGATTACGCGCGGGCACGAGGTAGTCTCTGGCACCTTCGGGCGATGAGCATGTGAGGATAGGAGTCGTGATCTCCAGGAAATCCAGATCGTTCATGCGGCGTCTGAGTTCCGATACGATACGGCTGCGCAGCACCATCTTGCTCTTGACTGCGGGATTTCTCAGATCCAGATATCTGTACTTCAGTCTCGTATTCTCATCGGCTTCGGTAGATCTGTTGATCTCAAAAGGAAGCTCGTTATATATACACTTGCCGAGGATCTCTATGGACTCGGGAACGACCTCTATATCACCCGTGGCGATATTGGAGTTCTTGCTCGACCTCTCTCTTACGACACCGGTCACCGACAATGTGGACTCATTATTCACGCTGTCGATGATGTCCATCATATCCTCTGTCTCTATGACTACCTGTGTGGTGCCATAGAAATCTCTGAGTATCAGGAATCCCAGATTCTTCGATACTTTACGCAGGTTCTCATACCATCCGACGATGGTGACTTTCTTACCCGCATCCTCTATTCTCAGTTCATTACAGTTATGTGTTCTGCTTTGCATGATAACTCCCAATCAATCTTTTTAATATGGATCATTTCTTCAGCTTGCTGTCGCGATAGATCACATCGCTTCTCTTAGGTCCGTTGGATACCATGGTGATCGGATATCCGATCTGCTCTTCGATGAAGTTTACATAATTCTGTGCTTCTATCGGCAGATCCTCGAATTTACTGATCCCTCTGATATCGCATTTCCAGCCCGGGAATACCTTGAGTACGGGTTTGGCTTTCTCAAGCAGCCTGGTCACGGGAAACTCTGTAGTGACCTCTCCGTCTATCTCATATCCCACGCAGACCGGTATCTCATCCAGATATCCGAGAGCATCGAGAACCGACAGTGCCACATCGGTACAGCCCTGCAGGCGGCATCCGTATTTGGAAGCCACGCAGTCATACCAGCCGACTCTTCTCGGACGGCCCGTAGTAGCACCATATTCTCCGCCGTCCCCACCGTGATCGCGCAGCTCCTGTGCGGCATCATCAAATATCTCGGATACAAATGCACCGGCGCCTACTGCCGATGAGTATGCCTTGGAGATGACTACGATCTGTTTGATCTCATAAGGAGGGATGCCTGCGCCTATGGCTCCGTATGCAGCCAGAGGCGATGATGATGTGACCATGGGATAAATACCGTGATCGGGATCCTTCATGGTACCGAGCTGGCCTTCGAGCAGTATGGTCTTACCCTCTTTGATAGCGCCGTCCAGATAGAGTGATACGTCTCCGATATACGGTTTAACACGCTCACGTACCGACTTGATCCAGTTAAGTATGCCGGCCTGATCCAGCGGATCAGTGTTGTACAGATTCACGAGCAGAGCATCCTTGATGGCTGCTATACGCGCGATCTTCTCCTTGAGGACATCATCATCCTGATAGAACTCGTTGATCTGCCATCCGATCTTCGCATATTTATCCGAATAGAAAGGAGCGATACCCGACTTGGTCGAGCCGAATGACTTGCCGGCCAGCCTGGCTTCCTCGAGTGTATCAAAAAGAACATGATAAGGCATCATGACCTGTACGCGATCCGATACCATGATCTGCGGTGCAGGTACATTCTTGGATGTGATGTCATCCAGTTCCTTCATGAACTTCTCGATATCAAACGCCACACCGTTACCGATGATGTTCATGATATTCTGATGAAACACTCCCGACGGCATCGTATGAAGTGCGAACTTGCCGTAATCATTAACGATCGTGTGACCTGCATTGGCACCGCCCTGAAAACGGATGACTATATCGGCATCCTCGGCAAGCATATCGGTAAACTTACCCTTGCCTTCATCTCCCCAGTTGGCACCTACTACTGCTTTAACCATCTCAAACCTCCTGTTTGTCCTCAGACATTGATCTCGGCGGATGCACCGAGCAAACTACTGTGTGATTCACGTATCGGATCTATTACGGTCGCGATGAATTTCTCAACCTGTATGGCGGAACGGCCCACATATCTGGAAGGTTCCATTGCCTGCTTAAGATCCTCTATATCAGTACCGAATGCCTCATCTGCGGCGATAAGCTCGAGCAGATTGTTATCGAGGCCCTTCTTCTTAACATTATTGCCGGCTTCCATGGACAGCTGACGGATACGCTCGTGGAGTTCCTGTCTGTTGCCTCCCGCCTTCACGGCATCCATCATGATATTCTCCGTGGCCATGAAAGGCAGCTCGCTCATCAGATGCTTGTGAATGACCTTATCATTGACTACGAGTCCGTCCACAACATTCAGACACAGATCCAGCACACCGTCTATGGCCAGGAACGCTTCGGGTATGGACAGTCTCTTGTTCGCCGAATCATCAAGCGTTCTCTCAAACCACTGGCTTGCGGATGTGATGGCGGGATTGAGCGCGTCTATCATCACATATCTGGACAGCGAAGCTATCCTCTCGCTTCTCATGGGATTGCGTTTATATGCCATTGCGGAAGAACCTATCTGTCCTTTTTCAAACGGCTCCTCCACTTCTTTAAGATGCTGCAGGAGTCTGATGTCATTGCTCATCTTGTGTGCGGAAGCCGCGATACCCGCGAGCACATTGCATACTCTGGTATCCACCTTACGGGAGTACGTCTGCCCCGATACCGGATAGCATTCATTGAAGCCCATCTTATGAGCTATCATCGGATCTATCTTATCTATAGTCTCCTGATCTCCGTTAAAGAGTTCCTGGAATGATGCCTGAGTACCTGTGGTCCCCTTGGAACCGAGGAGTTTGAGAGAACCCAGAACATACTCGAGATCCTCCAGATCCATCGCGAACTCCTGCGCCCACAGTGTGGCTCTCTTTCCTACCGTGGTCGGCTGTGCGGGCTGGAAATGAGTAAATGCCAGAGTAGGCAGTTCCCTGTATTCGGAAGCGAACTTACCCAGTTCATCTATCACACATACCAGTTTTCTGCGCACCAGCTCCAGCGCCTCACGCATTATGATAATGTCCGTGTTGTCGCCCACATAACAGCTGGTCGCGCCCAGATGAATGATACCTGCTGCCTTGGGACACTGTACACCGTATGCATATACATGACTCATGACATCGTGACGCACTTCCTTTTCACGGGCACGGGCCACGTCATAGTTGATATCATCCTGATGGGCACGGAGCTCGTCTATCATCTCCTGAGTGATGACCGGTTCACCGTCCTGGGACAGTCCCAGTTCCATCTCGGTCTCGGCCAGTGCTATCCACAGTCTGCGCCATGTCGTGAACTTCTTGTCCTGAGAGAAAATATACTGCATATCACGGCTCGCATATCTCTCGGACAGAGGGCTTGTATATACATCTGTAGGCATGTTTTTTCTCCTTTAATATGATCAGGGGCCAAAAAACCCCAATAAAATATATCAGACCACCCGAACAGCGTCAAGGAATGTCAAACCCGCCGAGGCTGGATCCCGACTCACTGTTGAAACGTGCTTCATATTCGGCAACAAGAGCCATGATCTCACCGGAATACTTGGGATAGGATTCAACCAGATCCTTGATCTCATTCTGAGCATTGCCTGCCACGATCTCACGGTTGTACTCCATGCGCTTACGAAGTGACTGCCGGCGTACTATCAGGCTGTGACGTATCTCCACCATTTCCTTGTGATCCAGGATCGCATCGGTCTGGTTGAGCCAGATGGCTGTATCGCCGATCTGATATCTGCGCAGGATATGCATCAGCTCGTTCTCGCACAGATCCAGTGCCATCTGCGACTGTCTCATGGCCGCCCTGCGTTCCTTCTCTTCATTGAATTTCTTCCAGAGTTTGTTCAGTTCTTTGGAAGAATCAACCTTGTACTTCATGCACAGATAATCCAGCAGGTTCGTATTGTTGACGTACCTGATCTTGACTCTGTTCTGGAGCATGATCAGACGGTTGGTCTCGGCACGCAGTTTCTTATACTCCGAAGATGCCTCTCTGTATTTATGGAAAACAAAGAGATAGAATATCGCTGCGCCGCCTGCTGCCAGCACATATCCGGCGGAAGCGTTCATTCCGAACCCGAACTGCATCACTATGAGGGCCAGCATGCAGACCGCCACGGCCACGGAACATACCACGGTCATACCCTGGCAGTCCTCCATTTCTCCTATAAGTTCGCCTCTCCTGTATCTGAAAGCATTACGCTCATTATCAAGTGCCCGCAGATCGGCTTTGATCTTCTGCTGATACTCCTCGGCTTCGGTAAGCTTACGGATACCGTCCTCCACATCCGTATCCAGCATCATGAGCTGAGCGTACTTGGCATCCGACATGCCCTGCTTCAGTGCCTGGGCATCTTCCTTCGCCCTCTCCCTGCGTATCGAAGAGACCTTGGCCGCTGCCGTCTCCAGCGCCGCCTTTTCCTCCACCGGCAGATTCTCTATCTCTTCCATGTCCTTCAGATACGAAGTGACCATGCTGTATTCATACTCGAGGTTCTCGAGCTCCCTGGTCGCCTCGGCGATCTGCTCCAGACAGCTGACCACATAGTCATGGCGCTGCTTATGGTCATGGATGTCGATATGCTCTCTCGTATAGATGACCTGCTCCCAGTCACGGCCGCCCGTGCCCTGCGCATCGGACTCATCTCCGTCACCGTAATCGGAGTTTTCGTCTATACCGGCATCAGCATCCCATTCATTCCAGTCGTCCAGATCATCCCAGTCATCGGAGAAGCTTGATATTCTTTTTTTGAAGCTGTCCCATAATCCCATTAATATGATCCCTGCAGTCAGGTGGATACCATCTCGCGGTATGAGGTCTTCAGTTCATCCAGCAGTTTATCCAGCTGCTCATAGTACGGTGTCGTCTGCTCTCCATAGCTGGTGGACTCTTCCCTGAGCATCTTCATGGTCATGATAGACCTGTATTCATCGGTCCCCACAAACGCACCTTCCGCCTGGCTGATGCTCTTTTCTACCTTGTGAGACATCTCATAGAATTCAGGATGCCCGGATATATACTCCAGGTAATCCTTGTCATCCCTTGACATCCTTAAGGCTGTCAGGAACTGCTTAAGCGTATCGTCCGAAGGCAGTGTCCTGTATGAACAGTAATATGCCTTGGCGGCTTCTGCGAAGCGGAACATCCTGGTATATGCATAGCCGCAGTTATGCCAGATCGAAGCACGGACCTTTTTCTCATTCTCGGGGATAGTCTCAAGAAGTTCATTATATGCGGCGAGCGCCATGGTCACGCGTCCGCACATCAGATAGTAGTCCGCGCGTGCCTTGCCCTTTTCAAACGAAGACAGTGAAGCGTTATCTCTGATCACGGCACAGGTCTGGTCTATATCATCGGCACTGTAGAATCCGACATATTCCATGATGATGCGGGCATATCCGTCCACACTGCCGCCTCGTCCGATATGATCCGTCAGGCTGTCGCGCAGATCCTCCAGGCCGCATTCATCGCCCAGCCAGCGGGCCAGTTCCACGCATGCGAATCCTTCATCGAGAAGATATGCGTCCAGCATGATGCAATAGCATAATTCCTCGGGGGAATACACCTTAAGCATCATCTTCTCTATCAGATATGGAGTTTGTGTCCTGTGTCCGCAGGCTAATCTGACCTTATCCATTTATTTGATCACACTTCTATCGTATAGTTCCATTCCATACCGGATGACGGGAACAGTTCTCCGAACCCAAGATCCTCGATATGGATATGTATCGTGGTAACATCGCTCATGGACATCCTGAGCAGCACGCGGAGGGTATCCGGATCACGTTCGGGCAGTTCGGGCAGCTCTATGTCCCTGACATCATGCTCTCCGCCGTCGAGCGGTATGATCTCCAGATGCAGCACACCGTCCTCCGGTACAAAGAGTTCATACTCGCACTTGACGTCATACCAGTTGATGCCGGCATCAAGCAGTGCCAGATACGACCCCCGGCCCCTGCGCAGTACATTCATGCCTATATTGCTCCTGAGCTTGTCCACGCCCAGGTATACATGGGACTTCGCCGTCTCATCGGGTTCATATTTATCACGGAGGCTGTAACATGCTCCGCGGCTGAACAGATCATTGCCCACGAACACGCGTCTGTTACGAGCCAGGATACCCAAAGATTCCTTATACCACTGCTCTTTGAATCCGTCTCCGAGCAGATACAGGCTGGAGAAATATCCTCCGTTCAGGGCTTCCTGCATATGCTCCGCATACTGCTTATCCAGCCTCTCATAGGCGGCCGCGCGTGCATCCTCACTCACGATCTGAGGCATCGGCATTCTGTACGGATCTGAAGTATCCACAAAGGCCACTGTCGGAGAGGTCCTGGGATTACGGCTGAATATATAGTCCGTCACGCTCAGCCCGTCGTAATATGAACACATCACGCTGTCACGCCACAGTTCACGGTCCTGATGGATCATGTAATGATATATGCTCTCGGCATAACTCTGGAAATATACGTTACAGTTCCTGAGCTGGAGGCCTTCCGTCACCCTGCTCATCACTTCCACGACTTCGCTGTCAAGCCTCTCACAGGTAAACATGATATCGGTGATCGATCCGCTGACTCTGGAGCCTCCGAGTATCGACAGGCTGCGCTTGATAAAGAGAGTAAGAAGCGCAAGCCCCTCTATCTCTTCACCCTCAACATTCTCACGCTCACCGTTTAATGCTTTCCTGAGCAGTCCGTCTATCAGGAAGCCCTCACCGCGCTCATGCTGTTTCAGCGCTTCACGCCCGTAGAACCACTGATTGACTCCGCGCCTCTTGCACAGCACCATGGGAATATTGAATACCTGAGATCCCGTTATCTGCTCAGCCGTGGCCGGTTCGTCCATCCCCGAGCGATAATAGCTGATCTGAACCGTATATTTTCCTAGATCAAATCCCACTACCATAATGATCAACCTTTATGCATGCCGAACAGCCTGCCCGACAGATATTCGTTGCGGTAGTACTCCTCCATGAGAGCATCCACCGTCGAATAATCCCTGAGCGCACGTCCGATGCACATATCATCTATAAGTCCGAACCTGCCCTTGGAAGCCGAATCTCCCATATCATTCCTGACAAGCGTATTCGACTCGGACAGTTTCTCTTTCTCTTCATCAGTGCCTTCCGTGATGTAATACATGATCTTCTCGCCGAAGAAGATCGTAAACATTCTGGAGTATACTCCGCTGCACACTTCATTCATGGGATCGGCGTGATAATCATCGTCCTCGCTCTCGACGATGTAGTGTATCTCCACTCTGGTACCCGGCGCGGTACGGTACTCCACGATGACGCTGTCGGCAAACCGTGACATCGATGGCATGAAATCCGCGAGATCCTTGAAGCATGATATGACCACATCATCAGCCAGAAGTCTATGAAGTGCGTCACGGAGGATAGGGCGTCTCCGCTCGTCTATCTGATCCTGATTCTCGGACATGTGTCGGACATAGGACAGATCACATATCTTACCGGGTTCGAGATCACTCTCGTATGCGTCGGTCATTACTTCATATGTCTGATCCGAGATGACTGCACCCTCAACGAAGTTCTCATACGCCGCACTGGCCAGCACGGCACGCAGCACATCCCTATCCGGTTCATGATATGCATAGTTGCGCAGGATCTGCGCCTTTTCTTTGATATATGCTCCGGTATAGAGGATCTGGATCAGCATCTTCTCCTCTATATCACGACAGTCCGCCTGAAGTTCTCCGGCCCTGACCCAGGTATCCCTGAGCATCCTGACAGTGCCGTTTATATGCTTCATCTCATACTGGATGGCAGGCAGCGTCACGCGTCCGGATTCCAGACACATGAACACCAGCTGGGTGATCAGTGCTTCATATTCACCGGGATCATCGCGATGGACAGGCAGCCAACCGTATATCAGATCACTCAGTACGACCTTGTCCACACCTTCCGGTCCGTATCTGTATATCCAGTCAATGGCCTTATCATACAGCCCGCGCTTGACCAGGAGTCTGATACACTCAGCGCGTTCGTATTCGGCCACATCTTCACTCCTGAGCTTATCGAGGAATGAATCCAGTTCCTCGGTTTTGTCCTGTTCATAATAGAACCTGGCCAGTTTCATGGTGACATTCCTGGCGTACTCGGGGGAGAAGCGCTCCTTTTCGAGGAGATTCCTGAACCGGAACTCGTTCTCCGGCTTCATATCCGCCGTAGTCCTGTGTTCAATACAGCAGTGAGTATCTATCCCGACATGATCCTTGACGTTCAGCTGTAATGACAGGAGGATACGTCCGGGCGGCATGAGGCGTACCGGTTCTATGGATACGGTCCCGACCGACCTGCTGCCCTGATCATCCTGTATGGCCAGGCAGTGATCGTCACTGAATATCGGTGCATATGCACGTCCGTTCGTAACAGGATAGATCTCCTCTCCTTCACGATGGTCGTAGCACAGTACCAGTTCGCGCGCAGCCGGATAAGCCGACAGATCCACTTCATGTATGAAATAGATATCCGCCACTTTGGCAGCTGTCTCGGGGTCATCGAGCATGCTGCCGTCAATGAGCTCACGGTACAGCACGGACAGGTATCTGTTGTTCCGTCCGGCACTCAGCTGATCCGATACAAACTCCGTGATCTGCCTGAGATACTTGGAATACATATCGGGATCCCTGTCCCTGTTGTTCACGACATATGCATACAGGTATGCGTTCGTCTCATAATCCAGATCCGACTGGAACGAAAAGTACATGAGGACAATGCGCGGGATCTCCGTCACGGTGTTCAGATCGATACTGTACATATAGTACTCATACAATCTGGTGATCTTGAGTTCCTGCATGACCGCATAGCCATACCACTTATGCGCATATGCGTCTCTGCGGTTGCCCCGTATCAGCTGGGTACATATAACGGTCAGCAGTTCATCATGAGGATTGTCCTGATAGCAGAATGCCAGCAGACGGATCAGCTCCGGGGAATACTCTTTGGTATGCTCCGCTATCGTCCTGATGACCATGGCCAGCTCATCATTCATCAGGCCTTTCTTGCACATATAACGGATGACCATCATATCGAAACCTTCGAGTTTGGATATGATGGTAGGGTTATCCTCGACTATGCGGGATGCTTCCAGATAGATCGCGGGAGAATTACATCCGCGCCTGTACGCATCCTCATACATCTCCCATCTGTGCAGCGCGTTCCTGTAATCATCGGACATGACGGACAGCAGCCAGCACAGTCTCCAGTTATCGGGATCGGACTTGTAGCAATACTCCACTTCTTCGGTCAGAGTATCCATGTCCATATCACCTTCATCGATGAGTGAATTCAGATACAGATAGTAGCACCAGAGATATGCGTTATCACTGCGGACGCTCTGGGCCTGTTCCTTGATCTTCCTCAGATTCCAGACAGCCTCATTGCTGTGCCCCCTGGTGATCATCAGATGCACCTGATACAGTCTGGCGCGCAGGTCTTCGGGATCATTGGCCAGCATATCCCTGACTATGGTCTCACTTTCATCGAGCCATGTCCGGGTGGTGATCTTCTTCAGTCGATGGGATTCGTAATACTCCATCAGTTTCACGATGCCCTGCATCCTGAAACGTACCATGTCCTTCAGATGCATCCTTTCGCCGGTCACCCTGACGATCACGGGTATGGTCTGCTCCTCACGGTCGGATATCAGGCGTATCGCGCCATAGTTCCGGCCGGTATGAAGCCCCGACGGATCCACATAGTAGTACATCTGATATCTGTTGCCGAGGAATGAATCATACGTGACCTCACGGTCTTCCACGGACAGAAAATCGCCTTCCGCTTCTATCCTGAACCGTGCATATCCCCAGCCGTTCCTGACTATGTCCATACTGTATCTGCTGGGCTCGGCGGGATCGTTTATCTCTATGCTCTTTTCCGCCGGGATATACTCGATAGGTGTCTTCTTGCGCAGTGAAATGAGAAACTCATCCATATTGCGCTCTGAACCCTTCACTCCGGACAGACATCTGTACAGTGACAGATACTCACGGTCGGATCCGGTGAATATGCTGACGAAACGCGGGTCATAGAACAGTCTGACCGCTTCTTTCCATTTGGCTTTGGCCAGATTGGTGAAATGAAAGAGATTACGCACGGGGCCGATGGATGAATCCAGAGAAACCACGTCCGCATGTATACAGAAGGGGATCTGGTACTCGCCCCTGTTGGTGATCAGGATGATATTGCCCCTGACATCCTGTCCGGGTATCATCTCGGCCGCACGGAAACGGTAGGCGATCTCATCCTGTACTCCGGAGAATACAGTGGTGATGCACTCCATACGGTAATCATCCGCATATACATACCCTTCGGTCAGGTGATGTTCGGAAGCCGTAACACTAAAAGAGCCCTCGCATACTGCGCCGGGCAAAACAGTGTGTTCGATGCTCATGACAGAAAAGCCGAGTGTGCCGAATTCTCTGTCTATCTGACCGTTATTGATGTCGTCGATAATCTTTCTCATAGATAATAAAATTATACCAAATCACGGGCCCGGAAACAAGAAAAAGCCCCCATATCGGGGGCTTTTCCGAAACAGTTTTATTATTTGGTCAGAAGCAGCATGATATCGTTGCTCCTCTGCACGAATCTGGTCATCGCATCGGCTTCCAGAGGGGACTGCTGCAGCATTGCCAGATCATACAGCTGCTCACAGATCATCTCCGTATTCTCACCATCCTTATGTTCGAGTATGTACTGAACCAGAGGATGGTTGGCATTGAGTACGAGCGTTGTGCCCTCGCCATCCTGTCCGAAACCGCCCATACCCATGCCGGGCATGGAATACATCTTCATCATATCCTGCATACGCCTGGTCTCTTCGGACAGAGTGAGAAGTGATGAGATCTTCTTGTTCTTGAGCTTCTCCACCTTGACCGCAAGTTCTTTTTTCTTCAGGGCCTTCTTTACTATGCCGGCGATCTCCTCGGCCTGCGCATCGAATTCTTCCTGGGCCTTCTTGGATGTACGGGATTTGAAATCATCCGTGATATCCGCATCGATACGCTGGAAGTGTATGCCCTCATTCTTTGCCTCAAGCTGCGAGATGAACGGCTGGTCGATGTTATGTGTCAGAACTACGGCATCCATCTTGGCCGCCCTGAACATATTGATATACTGGCTCTGCTGCTGAGGATCTGTCACATAGTATATGGTCTTCTGCTTTTTCTCCTCTGCCTCATCTCCGTCGGCGGTTTCCTCCGAAGATGCTTCGGCCGGGATCTCCTCAGCCTCAACGGCGTTTCCGTCTTCATCGGTTGCTGCACTCTGCTCTCCGTCTTCGCCGGCCTCATCGGGATCGATCTTATTGACCTCGAGGCACTCGGGCAGAGTCAGATACTTATCGTCTATGTTCTTGAAGAGGATATAATCCGTCATCTTCTCGCAGAACTTGTCGTCTCTTAAACAGCCGTACTTGATGAACGGAGCGATATCGTCCCAGTACTTCTCGTAGTCCTCCTTCTCGGTCTTGCACATGCCGGAGAGTTTATCGGCCACTTTCTTGGATATGAACTCGGATATCTTCTTTACGAATCCGTCGTTCTGAAGCGCGGACCTCGATACGTTGAGCGGCAGATCGGGGCAATCGATCACGCCCTTTAAGAGCATCAGATACTCGGGAATGACTTCCTTGATATTGTCTGCCACGAAGACCTGGTTGTTGTAGAGTTTGATCGTACCCTCGATCGAATCATACTCGGTGTTGATCCTCGGGAAATACAGGATACCCTTCAGGTTGAAAGGATAGTCCATATTCAGGTGGATCCAGAAGAGAGGCTCTTTATAATCATTGAACAGTTTACGGTAGAACTCGAGATACTCCTCCCTCGTGCAGTCATTGGGATGTTTGGTCCAAAGGGGTATGGTCTCGTTCAATGTGTCATATGTTTTGGGTCTGGTCGCATTCTTCTTATCGTCATCGCTTAAGTCATCATATGCTTTCTTCTCGGCTTCGATCTCATCAGGAGTCTTTAGCAGGAACTTATCCAGTTCATCAGCCTCGTCGGCTTTGGCCAGATAGATCTCGAAAGGCATGAAACCGCAGTACTTCTTTATGACTTCACGTGCCTTGTATTCATTGCAGAACTCCAGACAGTCCTCATTCAGGAAAAGAGTGATCGTCGTTCCGACTTCAGTCTTATCAGAATCGGACATCGAATACTCAGCCCCTCCCGTGCACTCCCAGTGTACAGCGGAAGCTCCGTCCTTATATGACAGGGTATCGATATGTACCTCATCGGCTACCATGAACGAAGAATAAAATCCCAGTCCGAAGTGCCCGATGATCTGGTCATCGCCGGTCTTGTCCTTATATTTCTCAACGAAATCGGTAGCTCCCGAGAATGCCACCTGATTGATATACTCCTCAACCTCATCTGCGGTCATGCCCAAGCCGTTATCGGTGATCTTTATAGTCTTATCCTCGGGATTGACGATAACCTTGATCAGTGGTTTGAAACCTTCGGGAAGCTCATACTCTCCCATCATGTCCAGTTTCTTAAGCTTGGTTATGGCATCACAGCCGTTGGAGACCAGTTCCCTGTAGAAAATATCGTGGTCGGAATACAGCCACTTCTTGATGATCGGGAACATGTTCTCGGAATTGATCGACAGATTGCCTTTTTTATCAGCCATTACTATCATCTCCTTGTTTATTTGGTAATTTTATGCTGTCGTTTTTGACCCTGAGCATAATTTTAGCACTCACGAGTGGTGAGTGCTACTAAAATTTTTATAAACAATCCCGATACGCCAAACGAGCAAACCGGCTACGGGATCAGGAGGTTTTCGTCCGCTACCCTGAAGAAATCGGATGTGTCTATATCATCGCCGTGAAGGAATCCTATCTCGCTCCACAGCTGGTCATTCAGTTTACGTGTGAGATCGGCCACATAGGCATCATATGTCCTGGAGAAAACGCTCTCCCTCTCCCGCTCGACTATCTTGATCTTGTTTAAGTCCGTTTCCTCAAGGTTATATGTACTCAGGCACCGGGCTATCAGATATCCGTCATCCGTGGAGAGCACCTCGGATATGTCATCATTTGCCAGGTCAAACAGCGCATTCCGGATATATGCGTTCGCTATGTCGTCCTTGCCCAGCGAGACGATCATATCCTGGGAATCGCTGTATTCCGCCACCAGAGAATCGAAATCCTCTCCTTCAATTGCGCGTGCGTGAGCCTCTTTGGCCCGCGCAAATGCAGCCTTGTTCTCATCCTCGCTCATGTTGATCCTGCGTCCGGATCCGTCAGTCGTATATGTATAGATATATATATATTCGATGGTGATATTACGGGCTTCATCATCGCTGACTTCGGGATTCACATCGGAAATGATCTCACCGTACACGCGCTGTGCCGTCAGATATTCCCGGTACAGATCGTATATGGTGTCACGGTCTATCCCCATGCCCTCGATCTCGGCATTGCTGAGCGAATCATAATAGATGTCCGTGGCCGTATCCACAGACTTGAGTTCCTCCTGCGTCAGTGTGATACCCATGGATTCTGCCATGAGATTCATGGTCTTGACCTGAGCCATCTTGGCCAGGGCGTTTTCCTTGACGCGTTCCTCGAGAGTCGTGCCGTCAGACTCGGTCTCCCATATCCTCTCTCCGTATACATTTTCATACTGGTTCTGGATATTCGTGATGTATACCATCATCTCGGGACGCGAGCAGCTGATGGTCTCTATACGGAATACTTCATCCTTGTTCAGACCGGTGGTAAGGACTATCTTGGTGTCGGACAGATCCGGCCCGCAGCCGGTCATGCAGATCATCACGGCACACAAAAGCAGGCACAGAAACCCGGTATTTAGTTTTCTATATCGGTCATTTCTCATGCCTGCTCTTCTTGTCGTGTATTATATGTGTCTGTGATTATTTGATCGTGCAGATCCAGCCTTCGGGAGCTTCTATACGGCCCATCTGGATACCGGTAAGGGTATCATACAGCTTCCTGGTGACCGGTCCCATCTCAGTCATGCCGCTGGGAAGTCGGATCTCTTTGCCATGATCCACGATGCATCCTACCGGAGAGATGACTGCAGCTGTACCGCACAGTCCGCACTCTGCCATATCGGGAAGCTCGTCCAGGAATACCTCTCTGTGCTCCACGGTAAGGCCCAGATACTTCTCGGCAACTATCATCAGTGAACGTCTGGTGATGGAAGGAAGGATGGAATCCGACTTGGGAGTCACTACCTTGCCGTCTTTGGTCACGAAGAGGAAGTTGGCTCCGCCGGTCTCTTCGATCTTTGTCCTTGTACCGGGATCAAGGTACATGTTCTCATCATAACCCTCTTTATGAGCGGTCACGATAGCATGCAGGCTCATCGCATAGTTGAGTCCGGCCTTGATATGTCCGGTTCCGTGAGGAGCCGCACGGTCGAAATCGGATATCTTGATGGTCAGGGGTTTAGCACCGCCCTTGAAGTAAGGTCCCACAGGAGTAACGAGAATGCGGAACTGATACTCATCAGCAGGCTTAACACCGATAACGGGGTTGGTACCCATCATATAAGGTCTGATATACAGAGTAGCGCCGGATCCGTAAGGAGGAACCCAGTCCTCATTGGCTGCTACGACTTCCTTGACAGCCTCTATGAATCTTCCCTTGGGAAGTACGGGCATCTCAAGTCTCTCGCACGACTGATCCATACGCTCGGCATTTAAGTCAGGGCGGAAAGTAACGATGTGACCGTCCTCGGTCGTGTATGCCTTCAGTCCCTCGAAGCAGGTCTGAGCATACTGGAATACACCTGCGCACTCGTTAAGTACAATGTTCGGGTCATCAATGATGGCACCGTCATCCCATTTGCCGTCTTTGAAATTAGTCACATATCTCTTGTCGGTAACCTGATATCCAAAACCCAGATTAGCCCAGTCGATATCTTTCTTAGCCATAGTTCATATCCTCCCGCCTATTAGCATTATGTGTAAATACACTGCACAGATTATACACCCGGCATTACCCGGATGTAAACGACTCACCTGACTCTGGTGTACTTAAGGAATCTGTAAGTCAGATCAAAATACACCTGTTCATCGGATTCAGCGGTTATCTCCCACTCGGGTGACTCATCCAGATTGGGGAAATATGCATCAGCCTCATATTTATGGTCGATCTTCGTCACATGGATGGTATCGACATAGGGGAGCATCAGTTCATAGACACTTGCTCCTCCGATGATATAGATATCCTGATCATCAAACTCCTTGAGTTTCCTGATCAGGCCTTCCAGGCTGTGTACTATGATCGCATCGCCTGCCTTGTAGTGGGTATCACGCGACAGAATGATGTTCGTGCGGTTCACCAGAGGCTGCTTCTGCGGAAAAGTCTCGAGCGTTTTGCGGCCCAGGACCACGACCTTGCCGGTCGTCTCGTTGCGGAAGTTCTTGTGATCCGCGGGGATGCGTACCAGAAGTGAGCCCTTATTGCCGATGGCCCAGTTTTCGTCTACGGCGACTATCATGTTCATGGATATTACCTCTCTAAATTAAAGTGAGAAGCAGACGGAATACAGTTCTCCGAGCGAGGACTAACGGGCCGCAGACGAGGAGGATCTGTATTTCGGCTGCTTCGGATAGGGTTAAAGTACGTATTTAGATTGCAATCGGGATACTCTCGATCTGGGGGCCGGTCTCGTAGTCCTCCACGATCACGTCATTACGGGTGAATGAATAAAAGTCATGCACATCAGGATTGAGGGTGACCTTCGGGGCCGGATGCTTCTCGCGGGTAATGAGTTCCTCGATGATCGGCACATGCCTGTCGTAGATGTGAGCATCCGCGATCACATGAACCAGTTCTCCGGGGATCATGTCATTGACCTGAGCCACCATCATCAGCAGGACCGCATACTGAACCACATTCCAGTTATTCGCCGCGAGCACATCCTGGCTTCTCTGGTTTAAGACCATGTTCAAAACCAGCTTGTCCGATGATGTGTCATGTGTCACATTGTAAGTAGCCGAATAGCAACACGGGTCGAGTTTGCCGGTGGCAAGATCATGGAACTGATAGAGGTTCGTCATGATACGACGGCTGTAGGGATTCTCCTTAAGCTGTCTCAGGACATAGTCCATCTGATCGGTCTCCTCGCCTTTATACATGAACTTCTCACCGACCACATATCCGTATGCGGTTCCGATCGATCCGTCGGGATCCGCCCACTCATCCCAGATATGTGAATGCAGGTCATGGATGTTGTTTGACTTCTGCTGATAGATCCAGAGGACCTCATCCGTAGCGGATTTGATCGCAGTCTTACGGAGTGTCAGTGCGGGAAACTCCTCGCGCAGATCGTACCTGTTGACTACGCCGAACTTCTTGATCGTATACGCACTCTCTCCGTCCGGCCAGTGAGGGCGCACCTGCTCTCCTCTGGTGTCGGTGCCGTTATCCAGGATGTCACGGCACATGTTTATGAATATATCATCTGCTCTGCTCATTATCTGTCCCACTTATCGCATAATGAATTGATCTGATCGGCGAATTTCGCCAGATCCTTGTTCGTCCCGCCCTTGTTATGCGCAATGACGGCGATGAGTCTCGCGCCTGCTGCCTCGAGACGTGCGAATACCTCGGACACGAGCTTCTTCTTGGTGATCGGTGCAGGCTCCGCACGGAATATGTATTCGCCCTCCAGCAGATCAAACCTCGTACCGCTGTACGGAGCATCCGCCACCGCGTTCAGTTCCGTACGGATAGACTCGGTCAGGGCTTTGACGGAATCATCATCGCCATGGACGATGAAATACTTCTCGGGCACATTCGTAAATGCGGCGGCCCACTTCATCAGTCCGTCCTTGTCGGCATGGCCGCTCAAACCTGTCATTTTGCAGATATCCGCGCGTACTTCTATGGGCTCGCCGAAGAGCTTGACTTCCTCCGCTCCGTCCACGAGAGCACGTCCGAGAGTACCTATAGCCTGGTATCCGACGAAAAGGATCGTCGACTCGGGACGCCACAGGTTATGTTTGAGGTGATGTCTGATACGGCCGGCCTCGCACATACCCGATGCTGATATGATGACCTTCGGTTCGGGGTCGGAGTTTATATATATGGATTCATCACTGGTGATCGAGAGTCGCAGATTGGGGAATCTGAGAGGATTGATGCCCTTATTGACCAGGGCGAGCGCATCCTCGTCGAAGCACTCCCTGATATTCTTCTGGAATACGTTCGTGGCTTCCACAGCCATCGGGGAATCCACATATACCGGGAAGTTGTCGTGACCGGATACGAGACCTTCTGCCTTGATCTGGCGGATGAAGTACAGGATCTCCTGTGTCCTGCCGACCGCAAATGACGGTATGACCAGATTGCCTCCGCGGTCCAGTGTCTGCTGGATATACGCAGCCAGTTCCTTGACGTTATCGCCTTTTGCTTTCTCATGGAGACGGTTACCGTAGGTAGACTCCATGACTACATAATCGGCATAACTCGTATACTCGGGGTCCTTGATCAGGGGCTGGTCGAAGTTGCCTATATCACCGGAAAAGACGATCTTACGTTCCTCTCCGTCCTCGCTTGCCCATACCTCGATACTTGAAGAACCCAGCAGATGGCCTACATCGGTGAAGCGGATGTCCACTCCGTCCAGGATCGTGATCCTCTCTCCATAAGGACAGGGAACCAGCATGCGGATCGTGTTGTCGGCATCCTCCATCGTATATGCGGGGATCACCTCGCCTCCGCCGTTACGCTTGTTCTTACGGTTCTTCCACTCCGCTTCCTGCTGCTGTATATGAGCACAGTCACGGAGCATGATGCTGCACAGATCTGCGGTCGCATAGGTGCAGTATATCTTGCCCCTGAATCCTCCCGCATAGAGCTTGGGCAGCATACCCGAATGATCGACGTGAGCATGTGTCAGCAGGACCGCATCTATCATGGCATCTTCGACAGGCAGGTTCGCATTCTCGTACACGTTCACCCCCTGCTCCATACCATAGTCGACCAAGATGTTCATATCCCCGACATTCAAGTAATGACAGCTTCCGGTAACCTCATGATCGGCGCCTATAAACATTAATTCCATGCCATAATCCCCCTATGAGTCTACAACATATAGTCCCTCTTTACATTATAGCCCCACTATATATTGGGCGCAAGAGTTTCGAGGTTGCTCCTATGCGAGTGCCTGATCCAGGGCTCTGGAGAGCTGGTCCGCGCACGATGTGCCCTTATTGCCGCACAGGTTGCCGCGAAGTGTATCTGCAGCATAGCGGGCATCCTGACCTTCGAGGAGCCTGCCGATAGCCTTCAGATTACCGTTGCATCCGCCCGTGAACTTAAGATTGTGGATCTTCTTCTCATCATCCAGTTCATACTCGATCAGAACCGAGCATACTCCACTGGGTTTGTAAGTATATTGCTGCATATTGAACCTCCCGGGAATTAATTATATAGATTCGGATATTAATAAAGTCCTGTCCGTACTTTTAAATATACTTTCTTATCTGTCTGACGCGCAAGATTTATCGCCAAATGAATTCCCGTAACTGATGGCGTTGTATTTACATGCTTTCCGGCACTCGCCGCAGTGGATGCATTCATGGTCTCCCACGTGCTTCGTATCCATGAGGCAGCGGCTGATGCAGGCATTGCAGCCCACGCACTTACCGGGATCAACGTGTATGCCGAAGAACGCTATCGGATTGAAGAAAGAATAAATAGCGCCGAGCGGGCATATAAAACGGCAGAACGCCCTGAAACAGACCATGCATATCAGGATACACAATGCCAGAATGAAGACTTTCCATGAGAAAAGGTATCCTGCCTTAGACTGCAGCATCTCACTCATGGCAACCAGCGGGATGCCGGCTTCGAGGGTACCGGCCGGGCAAATGTATTTGCAGAAGCCGGGGACAAGTCTGACTATGGGGATTGCGATCACGAAGACCGCCAGGATCACATATTTCAGGTAAGAAAGGACCGCAGTAACGCGGTTCTTTTTGATCTTGGGAAGCGGGATCTTATAGAGCAGCTCCTGGATCAGACCGAAGGGACATAAGAAACCGCATATGACACGTCCGAGCAAAACACCGAAGAGCAACAGCGTGCCAAAGATATATAAAGGAAGGCGGTATGAAGATGACGATATAGCATACTGAAGGCTTCCGAGAGGACAGGACGCTACGGCTCCGGGACATGAGTAGCAGTTAAGACCGGGAACACACACGCCCTTGAGAGCCCCCTTTGAAATGGTCCCCCGGACGAAGCCCGGCAGGTTGCAGTTATACAACACAGCCGTGATCAGCTGGATGTATCTGCGCCGGTATTCTCTGAGATTATCCGCAAGCTTCCCCATCATCCTATCCCGATGCACTCCATACAGATGCGGATCGCACGGGCTTTCACATCATCATAAGCACCGGTAACAATGCCGATGACCAGCAATATGACAGATGTCACAAGAAGTGCCCATTTGATTACTGTTTTGGGGGTTATACTCGTATTGTTCATATTTATTTCAGGTAGCTGTCCAGCTGCTTCATCGTCATGTTGAAATCGGCACCGTCCAGTATGCCGCCGATCATTCGTCCATCCCTGTCTACGAAGAATGAGGACGGTACATATTGGATATCATAGATTACGTATGCCAGCTCATCGTTCAGACACAGATTGGTAAAATCAGCACCTGCACCGTCGAGGATCTGCTGTGCATAAGCGGCACCGGCAGTGTCGTCTTCATATACATCGCAGACTACCGCTATCAGATTGACGTTGTCGGGTAGATTCGGATATGTCCCGGCATAGTCGGGCATTTCAGAGATGCACGGCCCGCAGTAGGTCCCCCAGATATGAACGATCGTAATATCGTAATCCGAGAAGATATTCTCAGTCACGCGCTCTCCGTCCAGAGTGCGTGTAGTAAAAGTGATAGGATCTCCGCTTCCTGATGGTACGTTAGATACGGTCTGAGTGCCGGATGCGGCCTGAGTGTCGGATGCAGCCGGAGCCTGTCCGGATCCATCGTCATCGTTCTGTGCCGGCGTATAGCTGTCCGAGAATCCCGCACCCATCACGGAATCAATGACAGCATCGTAATTCGAATCAAATGTATCCTCATCGTACTCTTCCGTCAGGATGTCCGGCTCGCTGTCAGTTTCTTCATCATCTTCATCAATTATCCCGACAACGTCCGACGGATCATCTTCAAGTATTTCGTCCAGCATACCGCACCCTGTAAGCATGCTTGCAGTCAGTACAGTGGCCACTATTATCGCTGTATATTTCTTCATATCTTTTTCCTTTTTGAATCACTGACTCCGTCCCCGGATGTCATGTGTTGAAATAAGAGGTTTATAAGCACTATCTCGGCGATCACGGTCACCCCGAAAGCGACCATATATGCCCCGTAGCCATATCTATTATACACGGAAGTGAACGGAGAACCTACAGAAGGATTGAGCAGAAACATGTAGTTCGCATGGAAATGCCTGTCAAAGATATAAACGGGGAACGCTACAATGCAGAGAAATATCAGGCTCTTATAAGCTTCCCTTACAGCCGGAACGATCTCTCTGCCCATGAGCAGAAGCACAGCATACAGTATGATAAGTGTGTGAAACAGATTGCTCTCGATCGTGATGAAGTGTATGGGCGGATACATCGTGCCGTCGGTAAAAACTATCGCCATGACCGCACCTGGCCCGAGAACCGCAAATATAGCCTGTCTCAGCACGGACAACGCATACCCCGGAAAAAACTTTCCGAAGTACTCATAAACAAAGCACACTACTCCGGCTATGCTGCACAGATGAAGGGGCAGATCATAAATGATATTGTCTCCGGCCAGACACACATACAGCTGGCGAAGTGCGATCAGCAGTATCATGCCTGCTACCATGCATCGCCTCATGATCAGTTTACCGGACGAACTGAGCCTGCGATACAGAATACAACCTGCGATGATCAGGCAGAGACACAGTATCATTATCGTGATATGCTCGCTGTGGAACAGTTCGTATTTCTCACCGCCCATTCTTCGGCTCCTCCAATGATTTACAGGATAAGCGGGACCATACATCATATTATCTACTATTTGCATTGCGTCATCAATGCTTTCATCCTGAATGCAACTTATACCCGGCCTTATGCAACTTATGCAGATTTCCATACAGGCTTTGTCTGTATCATCTAAAGTGAACTCATCAGACAGAACAAAACATAAACGGAGGAAACATAATGAAAAAGAACAAACTTGTAAAGGCAGCAACTATCACCATCGTAACCGTTACGGTTCTGGCAGTACTCGGTTCCGTCGCAATGGGCGGTTTTGTAGCAGATCGGATCCTTCACCAGAATGCCGATAAGGATACACACGATAACAGTCTGCGTCAGCTTGAAGTATGGGAATACGATACAGAAGCGTTTGATTCCGCCTACAAAGGCACGGAGATCAGTGCGACAGCTGAGGATGGAAACACGGTACCGGCAACCTTCTATGATATGGGAAGCGATAAATGTGTCATTCTGGTACACGGGGCGGGAGGAGACAGAGTATCCACCCGGCCTCTTGCTGAGGGTTATCTGAAAAGAGGCTATGATGTGATTGCCATTGACCAGAGGGGATGCGGTGCCAATCCTGACGAGCGGGTGACTTTCGGTATCCTTGAAGCTGCGGATGTGAAAGCCATGGTGAAATATGCCAGAGAAGACCTGGGAAATAAAGAGGTACTGGTTCACGGACAGTCAATGGGAGCCCAGACCACCGCAATATATGCTTCCAATGTGATCCCCGGCACTCCCGAGGCAGCGGATGCCGTGATATGTGACAGTCCCGTGCCCGGAATGGAACTGATCCTTAAAGAAATGTTCGGAGACGGTGATACGGACAGCTTCATGGCTAAATATCTGACAGGTACAAGCAAGTACTATATGGACTTAGTATACAAAATTGATTATGATGATGCAGATACGATCCGGGTTGTTGAGAATGACCTTCTCCCCACAATGATCATATGCTCCGATAAAGACGAAGTCTGCCTGCCTGACCAGGTTACTGCAGTTTATGAGAATGTCGCCTGCGAGCAGAAACAGATCGTGCATTTCGACAGTGCTCATATCGAAGGCATTATCGATGATCCGGAAGGCTATATGAACAGCGTGGAGGGATTCCTCATGTCGCTGGGGCTGTAAGGAAAAAGAATGAAGTTAAATCTGTACGAAAACACGAAAACAACTGACGAACATGTAGATATCTACTACACAAATATGCGTCCCGTGATCAGACAGCTGATCGATACCGTAAGATCGGACCGTCCCACCCTAAGCGGCCGTCCGGCGGATGAAGATCTGGATGACGGCGATGCCGTGATCCTTGATCCCGAAGAGATATACTACCTGGACTACATCGAGCGCAAGCTCTTTGCTTATACAGCAGACGGAGTCTTCCGCATTATGGAGACTCTTTCCGCTTGTGAAGAAATGCTCTGGAACTACGGCTTCGTCAGAGTGTCAAAATCCAATATCATCAACATCTACCGGATCCGCCGTCTCAAACCGGATGCAAACATGAAAGTATATGCATACTTTGAAAACGATGAGCGGATCTGTATAAACCGAAGCTACAAGAAGAGTTTTAATGAATATCTTATGCGCGTAAGGAGAACGGGAATATGAAAGAAAAGCTGAAAGAATATCTGCTGGAACTGTGCTGTGCCTATACACTGGTGTCAGTGATCGGTGCCATAGTTAATATGCTGGCCGGGACACAGACGAACAATCTCAATGTTCTGGTCATGTTTGTAACCTGCGCGATAGGAACTCTCGTTTTGTTTATGTACAAGCTTTTCGACGGTTTGAGCCCCCTGCTCATAATCATCCTTCAGTATCTGATCTGCTGCATTCTGATCGGGATCATGCTGTTCCTTATAAGCATCTTTGTGGATCCGATAAGTCCCAAAGGCTGGTTTGAGTTTTACCGCTCATTTACCATACCTTATGTTTTCCTCGCAGGTTTCTTCTACTACAGGGTTTTCTCCGAGACAAAAAAGCAGGACGCAATGATCCGCGAGATACAGGAAATGACAAAGTCAAACGAAAAGTAATATCGGTATTTACTCACTGCAAAACGCAAATACTCTGTCATAGAAATCCTTTGCCTCTTCAAAAGTTCCGTGGCCAAGTCCTTCATATACAAACAATTCGCTGCCGGCTATCCCGTTTTTCAATTCTCCGGGAGCATCGTTTCCTACCGTTTTATCATCACTCCCGGCAATGATGAGTGTCGGGCAGCTGATCTTTGACAGTTCATTGCGAACGTCAAACCGCAGGATCGCATTTGCATTTTTCAGAAAACGGTCATATGATGACGGTCTGGTAAATCGGGCAAGCAGCGGGAATAACCTCCGATTCTTCTGCAGATATCTGTCAGAATACATCCTTTCCGCAGTATCCACCATCAGGGCTGTGTGATCTCCGCGCTTCGCCATGTCGATCCAGGTCGAAACGGAATCTGTTGCAACAGCATTGGCATACGGAGCCGTAACAGCAAGGATCAGTCGCTCCACAACCTCCGGGTGCCTGATTGCAATGCACTGTGCGATCATGCCTCCCTGAGATACGCCTAGTACGCAGGCCCTGTCGATCCCCAGATCCTTCATCACCATGACCTGATCATCCGCCATATCCTCAATGCTGTATCCTTCCGGCATATCATTCTTCCTGCTGAACATATAGACAGTACAGTCCCGGAAAAACTTTTTATATGGCGAAGATAGCAGCATCGCCTTTCCTTTAACGGTTGCAAGTCCGTCCGATAAGCCCGGCAGGACAACCACTTTTTTCTCCCCGGTTCCAAAAGATACATAATACATATCGGTATCTCCGATTTTCACGCATCCGTTGACTATATTTTTACAGCCCATTCTTCAGCACCTCCAATTTTCTACCTCTCGCGCTCAATATAGGAGAAGGCTTCCCTTTATCTGTTCCTCAAGCTGCTTTATGGTATCGTAATAGATCCGGATCCTCATTTCGCTCCTGAACCCGCAGAGGCTGGGCTCACTGGCGCCTGAGACCTTCTTAACCGTATTTTTGTCAGCCTCGTTCATGTTTTTTGTATCCGGAAGCGTATTATCACGCGACAGGTTGGACAGAATATCCCGCTTTGATA
>JAEEGL016551503.1_pt1 | contig 32151 bp, 25 predicted proteins | sample 9134231 | NCBI WGS metagenome assembly JAEEGL01 (sample SAMN16246548, study PRJNA631951) | gut metagenome | biome: gut microbiome; feature: rumen; material: fiber-attached | host: Bos | place: Iran: Karaj | collected 2018-10 | reverse complement strand
CGTCTGTTTTCTCAGTCCGGCAAAAGCCTTTACCATTCCGAGATTATTCTTTCTCGGATCGATGCTTCCGGCCGACAGAAATATAAATGCATCCCCCGGAATTTTTAACTCGTTACGAATTTTCATCCGGCAGCTTTTATCCGCCAAATCATCAACCGGTTCGACGCCGGGCATATCCGTACCCGTTTTGCTGTTATCATCCGGTATCGTTTCGGTTTTCGGTACTCCGAATGAATTTCCGATTACCGTAATCTTCTCTTCTGATGCATCCGGAAATTTCTTCAGGAAAACATCCTTTGCGCACCCGGATACCGCAACATATTGATCCACGTATCCGTATTTCCGCTCTTCAAAACACCACTGTCCGTAGTCTAAGAATACGTACATATTGTGAATGACTTCCACAATGGGAATTCCCCGTTCATAGAACACTTCGATTCCCTCATGAAGGAAATGTGTATTAACAACCAAAGGCGGATTCTTTGTTATGTATTCCCGGAGTTTGTCCGTATCGAAATCAAAAATCAAAACTTCCACGCCGGCTTCGTCTTTCAGTTTTTCGGCCGTCTCTCCGCCGGAGCGAATACAGAATACTTTTACTTCTTTCCCGAGTTTCTTCCATTCGTTTGCAAGAAGTTCAATTACCCGTTCCAGTCCGCCCTTGTCGAGGCTGTCTGCGGCAATCGCGATATAAGAGCCGCAATCCGTTCCTTCTTTCATGCTCTTCTCACCGGAACTCATAGTACCTGCCGAATTCTGTCGTAACCGGATATTCTCCTCATGACATCTCCGGATCCGCTCTTCCTCTGCGGGATTCGGTACATCCTCATCATAGTAGCCGCCGAGATACAGCGGTTTCCGGTTCCCGAACGGCTTTGAAATCATTCTGCCGGTCAGTTTCATTTTCTTCGGGAACGAAAGCGTTTTCATTTTTCTGTTTAAAGCCCTTAATGTGGATTTCGCTCCATGCCGGTTCGCCATTATAATTCCTCAACAAAACGCTTCTGCAGTTTTCCGAAAATGAAAAATCCCAAAACCAGGAACACGATTCCGATAATAAAAGCGCTTCCCAGTAACGATAACTCCGGCATACGCTTGTAATACAGGATTTCTCTGTAGCACTGGATAACGCCGGTCATCGGATTTAAGTAAATAAGCGGCCGGAATTTCTCCGGAATGGTCTCGATATCATAAAGAATCGGTGTCATGTACATCCAGCACATGGCAACAATTCCGAGAATGTATTCAAGATCCCTGAAATACACGGTCAGCGCAGAGGTAATCATGGAAATTCCGAGTGCGAAAAGATATTCGACAATCATGACAAACGGGAGCACCCAGAGAACCTTTAAATTAATTCCGAAACGGCTGAAGATTAAAACCGCAAAAATGACAATAAACGTAAGCAGCATGTTTACAAAGCCGCTTGTAACAAAAGAAATCGGCAAAACCTGACGCGGAAAATAAATTTTCTTAATCAGATTTTCCTGACTGACAATGGATGTGGACCCGCCCACCAGACTTGTATTGAAGAAAAGCCACGGCACCAGTCCCACAAACAGAAAAATATAAAATTTATCGATATTCGTCTTGAAAAAGACGGAAAAGACGACGGTATATACAACGAGCTGAAGCAGCGGATTTACGAAGGTCCATAAGAATCCCAGAAAGGACCCTTTGTATTTTCCTCGAAGATCCTTGCGGATTAAGCTGAAAATCATCTCCCTGTATTGATAAAGTTCTTTAAACACGTTCATTTTTAACTATTTCTCCCTGATAAACATACAGAGTAATTATACAATATTTTGTGTCTTTTTACAACCAAAGGCTATATGTGGGATTGCCGATTATCCGTACTCTCCGTCCGGTTTCTATGTACAATTTCTATAATTCAAACGAACATTTCTCCGGATAAACCGTTTCAAAAGCTTCCCGGATCAATTTTCCGGCCGCTTCAAAATCACGTACTCTTGCATCGTTTAGGCACAAAAGCTTATATTTTTTATTCACGATGCAGTCACAGGCAAAGCCGATATTCTTCTCTTTTTCGTCATCAAGGTGGATGGCCAGACCGTTTTTCCTTATATTTACCGGACTGAACTCTCCGGTAAGGAACTGATAGAATTTAATCACATACGGACTGATATCGTCCCGGCTACGGAACCGGTTACGGCAGGTTTCGTCAATCCATTCCGCATTTTCCTCCCACACCCTTTCAAACATGGATTTTAAGAAAGGCTGCGGAATATGCTGGTATTCAAAGCCGAAGAAATCATCCCTCTTTAGTACGGAGAGTGCGGTATTTTTTACAAACGCCCTTCCGTCCTTAAGGTTGTAAAATTTGCCGTGATACTTTTTTAATACCTCTTTCCGGTTAAAATGGGTGTTTATGACCACCATGTTATTGGCCAGAATATCGTTAAAAACGGTTCTTTCGTTAAACGAATACGGCTCTTCCACGGCCTGGTCGCAGGGCAGACCGTCCTTAAAGAAATCTTCTTCGCTGCAGACATTTCCCAAAAACATATCATCGTTAAAATAGACAAAATGTTCCGAAAGCCCTTTGATTCTGTGCATGTTCCATTCAATCGGATGGGAAGAAAACGTCGGCAGGTATTCTTCCGGCATAAAATCCTTGTGATTCACAAGTACGATTTTTTCATGTTCCGCATTTAACCAGGACGGCGTCTGCCCGCAGGTGACAAAATAAATTTTATGTACCCAGGGCGCGTTTTTTTCGACACTTCGAAACCAGTACTTTAAGATATCCCAGTCCCGATAGCGGTTCTCCGAATCATCCACATCCTGCCCATCTTTTGCATATTTATTTTTCAAATCCCGCCAGTCACGGTCATTTCCGTCGACCCAGAGAAGAACAAAATCGATATCCATAGCAATCTCCCGTTATTTTCACGTCCTTTAAAAGCCTATGACTTCTTTCGCCGTAATTTCAACTTAAACTCTTCAATCAGTTCAATCGTCAGGCTTTCCCGAAGCAAAATCAGCATCCCCAGATAAAACAGGCAGAATACGATAAACGAAACGGCAAGATCCACAAAAGACCTGCCTTCCACGGTCTTGGTTAAGAAATTTAAATGCCTGCTGCCGGCAAGCAGAACGTTAATTAAGAACCGGTTGGTAAGCAGGTTTGCCCCGATTGTGGCTGCCGTTGCAAGCACAATTGAAAGCGCAATTTTGAAAAAGCCGATTTTTCGGATAACCCCTTTTAAGTCCTCTCTTAGATAGATAAAAAGAAACGCAGTTACAAAAAGCTCCGCAACCAGCGTCCCGACGGAAGCACCCGCAGAGCGCATTTTCGGAATTAAAAGTGTGTTTATGACAAGATCAATTACCGCACCGCCGATTTCCGCCCACAAAACCGTCTTCTCCTTTCCCATCGGCACCAGCATCTGAATTCCTAAAATGTTGCTGATTCCGATTAAGAATACCGTCGGCATGATAAGCTGCATCGGAAGCACCGATCCCGAATACGCTTCACCGCTTATCAATAAAACTCCGGCTTTTGCCATCAGTATAAAATAAACGGTTGCCCCGCCGGCTAAAACCGTAACAAAGTTCAGCGCCTTTGCGGTCACCCGCTTAAAATCATCCATCATCCGGTTCTCGATATAGTAAGAAACACGCGGAAGAAGCACCGTTCCCAGCGACGTTACAATCGATAATAAAACCGTCTTGATTTTTACCGCCGCATTATATAAACCAACCTCCTCATCACCGGTCATAATCCGGAGCATTACGGTATCCAAGTTCGTATAAACGGTGGTTGCGCAGGACATGGCGAGAAAAATGCCGACACATTTTAAATGCCTCGACATATGGTAACCGCCCACGGGTTTTAAATCGATAATCTTGCGGACATTGATAAAATTTAAGATGTTCGATGCGGAGGATGCAAAAATCGCAATCGCTCCGTAAATCACATAATCGCTCTGCTCATGAATCAGAAGGAACATGAAAACCATCGCGATTATTTTAAAAATGACCGAGCGGACGGTAATATACGTATACTGTTCGAGTGCCTTGTAAAGCCACTCCATTCCGATAGATGTTAAGAGAATCGTCGACGAAGTGATTACATAAAGCGGCTTTTCATCCCTTAGTACCGGAACAAAAAGAATGGCCGGAATTAAAAGCAGGTACATAAACGCCGACATAATGAGATTAATCATTAAAAGTTCATGTGCCGTACGTGTCAGTTCTTCCCTGTTATCCCGTACCTGCGCGCAGGCCCGGACCCCGTATGTCGGGATGCCGAGCTGCGCAAAAATATTAAAATAAGCAATAACGGATGTCGCCGTGGAAACCTTGCCTGTTCCGACCGGCGTAAGAATACGTGAAATATATGGAAATGTGATAATCGGAAAGATGAAATTCGAAATGGATAAAAACGAATTCATCACAAAATTCAGTTTGATTGATTTCTGTTTCATCTGTTAAACCGCATATCCGCAGACTTATTTCTGTCCGTTCTTCTTTAAAAGCTGCATAACCATGGTTGCGCACTCCGCACGGGTTGCGTTTCCGGTCGGATCCAGACGGTTTCCTCCCTTTCCGGATATGATTCCCTGCGTTACCGCCCAGTTCATGGCATTCTTACCGTAATCCTTTACTTTTGATGCATCGGCAAAGGAATTAATGGCTGTATCGCTCTTATTTAAATTATATTTCTTGTAACTTGCATAGCTGTAAAGAATAATCGCGAAATCCATTCGGGTAATCGGCTTTCCGACACCGAATGTCCCGTCCGGTTTTCCGCTGGCAATCTTCTTATCGTATGCCCAAAGAACAGAGTTTTTATACCAGGCATCCTTCACATCCGAAAACGGATTTGCGATGGTAACCTTGGGTTTACCCTCCTTTGCATAAAGCATCTGTGTAACCTGCTCTCTGGTAACTTTGCTGTTCGGAGCAAACGTTGTTCCCATGCCGGTCATAATGCCCCTGTCGGTTACATACTGGACAGACTCCACAAACCAGTCATCCGGCTTGATATCGCTAAACTTAAAGCAGACAGAATCGGCTTTCAGAACCCAGAATGTATAAACTCTCGTTCCCGAATATTTTCCTTTTCCGGCAAGCGTTAAGGTTGCTTTTCCGACATTGACGTTATTCGTATACGTTGCCGTATAATCGACATTCTCCGTCAGTCTTTCCCCGCCGCGGGTAATGGTCAGGTTCTGCTTTACGGGGCTTCCCGTATAGACCATGTACTGGGTAATGGCCGATACCGAAACCGAATTCGACGTGAAATCGAGCATTTCGTTATAAGAGGAATTGTTTCCGAGTCCGACACCGCCTCCCGCATAGGTATTCTCAATCAGGCGGCAGTTGACGCTGTTATCGCCGAGATAAATATCGTAACGTGCGCCCTGAACATAATTGTATTTCATTTCAAAAGTAACGGTCTTTCCTTCACCCTTGGTCTGGATAGCATCAAACGGACAGTTCGTCACACTGTTTCCGATTAAAACGGCGCAGCAGTTATAAACGTATAATCCACCCCATCTTCCGATGGTTACGGTATTGGCCGCAATATAGTTGTATCCTTTGTAGGAGTTGCCGTTTCTGACATAATAGCCTTCGCTTAAGTCGGTCTTTCCGTTACAGTTCTCAACAATAATTCCGAAGCCCTCATTGGTACCGCTGACTTTATTATTAATAACCGTTACTCCGGAACCGCAGTTATAAACATAGATTCCGTATCTTTCGGAATTGGTAACAATATTTCCGTCAAGTGTAGCCGAAGCGCAGGCACTTATATTGATTCCGTTCAGACCGGAACCGCTTATCGTATTGCCGGATGCGGTAACGTTTCCTCCTTCGGCAAAAATGCCGTAGTTTGTCGCACCGCTTATCGTGTTCTTATTCGCGCTAAAGGTCGAGTTCAGTATCTTGAATCCCAAAACGCCCGGCGACGTAACGGTATTGTTCTCTGCCTTTCCGGTCGTTCCTTCGGTTATGATAAACGCCGCATCCCTGTCGGCATTGTTGTAGCTTGCCGTATTATTCGAGAAATTCACATTGGTAAGCGACCATGCATTTAATATCGCACCGTACTGTATCTGGCTGAAAGTACATCCGGTAACCGTGATACCGTCGCCCTTCGAGGATGACGTGGAATGGTGCGTGCCGACACCGGCAAGCGTACTCATGAATTTGCAGTTGCTTACGGTAATGTTCTTGCATGCGGTTCCGTCCGCCGGTGAAATATCCGGTTCACCCGATCCCGCAAAGTCCGTATGAACAACTTCCACGAAACCGTAACGTGTTTTATCGCCGACCGGGTGACCTCCCCAGAAATCCGGATCAGTTCCTGTATAGGCGATATGATTCGTAAACGTGACATTCTTTATTTCCACGTTCTGACTGGCACTGACGTTAATCATATGGTCCGTACAGCTCTTTACGGTCATATCGTGAATCTTTAAATTGCTTCCGTGACGGAAAACAAAAATACTGTCAATTACGTTTGATGCGCTGTTCCGGTCCCAGGTTCCGCCTTCAATCTCGATATTCGTAAACTGTCCGTATCCGCCCTTTCCGGCATTTTTGCCCGGATCCGCCATGGCCATCGGAACATATCCGGTAGTTGAAATGCTTTTAATCGTCGCATTCGGGTCGAGAACCAGACGGGTATCGGACTGAATCATCAGGCTCTGGCTGATTAAATATGTTCCCGCCGGAACCTTTACGATAATCAGTTCATCATAGGAGGATGCTTTTGCAAGCGCTGTCTTGAACGCATTATAGTCATCCACGTTATCGTTCGGCTTTGCGCCGAAATCGGTAACCGAGAAAGTCGGAATCAGTTTTTCCCATTTGGCATACAGTGTCAGATTGGAGGTAACCGGCGTATTAAAATCATAGGCAGTCTTAAGCCCGGCATCCTTATACCACCCGAGAAGTTTATATCCTTCCTTCGTGGCAGGGAATGATTTTACCTTGCTTCCTTCGTTGATTTTTTCGGTTTTCAGTACAGTGGAGCCGTCCATAAATTTAACGGTCCATTTAGAGTAGTCACTGCTCCACTTTGCATACAGTTTAAAACTGGAAGTAACCGGAGTGGAGAAATCATATTTCTGGGTAAAATCCGTATCCCTGTACCATCCGACAAAAGTAACACTTCCCTTATCCGGCAGTTTAATGTCCTCTACCACATCCTCTCTTGCCACACGAACGGTACGATAAGTCGTGCTTCCGTCGATATAATAAACCGTATGGATTTTAACCGTTCCCACATCGAAGCCCGCACGGAGAGAAATATTACAGTTTAAGGGAGTATCGAAATCATACAGAACAGTATGTGCAATATCGGCAAACCAGCCGCTGAAAATATAACCGTCCTTTACGGGGTTCGGAACCGGCTTTTTTGCCTTATCGCCTTTTTTTACTTTAATCGTTTCGTAATTATCATCAACAATAAATGTGACGCTGTACTCATCAAGAGCTGCCATGATTTCTTCGTAACTCGGCACTAAAGTGGTGTCCTCATCAACATAAAGCACCGTCTTAAGTTCCGCATCAATCAGATAAGCCGTACAGGTCCCGATGTAACCTCCCCACGGATCGTAAGAACCGAAATCCTTGTATCTGACACTATCCTGCATGCTTTCAAGCATATCTTCAAGTTTGCTTATATCAAGTTTCGTCAGATTATTTCCGTCGCATACCAACGACGTCAGTTCGTGGTTTTGACTTACATCCAGGGACTGAAGATTGCAGCATCTGCATTCCAGTTTCCTCAGGTTCGAGAGTACGGAAACATCCAGACTGCCAAGAGGATTCTTTCCGACATACAGTTCTTCAATATTTGTATTTGCATCAAAACTAATCGAGGTAATTTTGTTATCGATAATATTTAACTTTGTCAGTGCCGTATTCTTCGAAAAATCCAGTTCTTCAATGTTGTTCCCGGAACAGTCAAGGGTTTTCAGATTCGGGAAGTATTCGATTCCCTTTACATTATTTAATCTGAACCCGGAAACATCGATTTCCTCAACCGCATTTCTTTCCGCTTCGGTCAGAACATCGTCACCGCCGCCAAAATGAGAGTATACATACATGTTAAAATCCGGATCCGGGAAATGATCCGAGTCAATCGGAATATCTCCGTCCCGAAGCATTTCATCCTCATCGTCAACGTCTTTCGGATCTTTTTCGGAGGTCGCTTCTTCGGATGCAGATTCTTCGGATGTATCTTCCTCGGAACCGGTTTCCTCGGATGCATCTTCTGATTCTTTCTCCGAAACGTCCTCTGCATCGGAGTCTGTTTCCTCGGAAATTTCTTCATCCTTTTCATCATCTGTTATGTCTTCCGAAGCAGGTTCATTTTCCGTAACCCCGGCATCATATAAAGTACCAGCTGCATAAACCGGCGTAGCATAGGATGAAATCATGCTTATAAGAAGCATCGCAACCATTATGCGGCTTAAAAGTCTTTTCATTTTCTTCATAATACCCCCGTACCTCCTTATTACTTTCAAATCGGAACCGATACCTATTATTTTACCATATATCCGGTTAAAGGTTAAAATACTTTTATCCGTTTTTATAAAAGCATTTCTTCCAGTTTCTTCGCTTCACCCGTTATTTCATATCCGTTTTCTTTAAAATTCTCATACACGGTTTCAAATTCCACACGTTTTAGCTTTATTCTGGCTGTTTCCAGAAGAGCGGCCCATTCTCCCGCTTTATCATTTTTGAGGTCCGCGAAAACGAAATTTTCATTTAAACGAACTTCTTTTGGAATAACGTTTTTCGAAGCCAGAACCGGAACCCCGTTTGCCTGGGCTTCCAAAAGAGCTATACTCAAGCCTTCGAAAACCGACGGAAAGAAAAATACATCAAAAGCGGAAAGCCATGCGCCGATATCGCTTTTTATTCCGACCAGTCTCACCTTATCCGCAATCTCCAGTTCCGTACATCTTTCTTCAAGTTTCTTCCGGTCTTCCCCTTCTCCGACAAATACCATCATTGCATTGGGATTTACGTTTAAATACTCTTTAAAAACATCCAGTGCAAACATCTGATTTTTCTGAAAATGGAGTCTTCCGATGTTTCCTATGACAAACCGGTTATCCGCCCCGAGTTCTTTCCGGATTTTCTCCCTTTTCTCCTCATCGAAACGGACGCGTTCGACATCGATTGCGTTTTTTATAATAACGGCTTTATCAAGCAGTTCCTCTTTATAAAACCATTTTGCGGCTTCTTTCGAGCAGGCCCAGAAATCCGTCGCATATAAGTCAATCTTTTTTTTATTCATTTCATGGAGCCTGCCGCGAAGAGCCGAGTCCATGTTCTCGGAATTGTGGCTGTGAATGATGCGTCTTTTGATTCCGTATTTTTTAGCGGTTTTTAAATAATCGATATTGGCAAGGCTGCATACATTCACCCAGACGGCGTTCCATTCACCTGCATGTTCCTTAAATACCGCATCCAGTTCTTTTTTAAACTTAAGCGGGTTGGAACTTCTCGGTGAAATTTTGAATATCCTGCCGCCGAGAGCCTTCAGTTCTTCTTCATAAGCAACTTTTTCATATGTGTTGCACAGAAAATCAAACTGTATTTTCGACCGGTCGATCCGCCGGTAATATCCGATTAAAAAACTTTCCACGCCGCCCGGATTCTCGGTTATGCCAAAAACGAGCACACGAATCATGTTTTCTTTCCTTCTCTTTTTAAGTTCATCTTAACACGTGTTTTATAGGCGGATTTACAAAGAGGATACAAATGCATCTTCGCAAACAGAATCGGTGACATTCTGGCCGAAAAACAGTCTTTTAGCGCCACCGCACGGATGGCATCGGCAAATGCCGGAATTCGCATGGTTTCTTTCATCTGCCGGTATTTCTCGGATGCTTTCAGTCCGTTATTCGGAAGATAAATCTCACGAACCATGGTGATGTTCATGTGCATCAGAATATAAAACGCATAGGCATATTTTGCTTCTTCGGAATAATCGAAATTCTTTCCGGTAACCGCCATCGATTTTAAATATTCTTCCCTCTTGTGTCCGGTATACTGACGCATGATGGAAGTATCGTTTAACGAATAATTGTAAAGAATATAATTCGAAAGGCAGATCCTTTCACAGTGCTTTAAATACCGGAGCGTAAAATCGCTGTCCTCGGCCAGAATTAAATCCGTATTAAAACAAAGACCGTTTTCCCTGATGATATCGGCCTTAAACAGTTTGGCCCAGACCTGCAGATAACGCGTGGGATCGGTTAAAAACATTAAAGTCGCCTTCTCGACTTCGTCCTTCCCGAAATAGTAAGCCGGCTTTTCAATGTCCGTTACGCTGCGTTTTAAATCTCCCGTCATATGACCGAACATCCAGATATCCAGGGTGTTGCTGTAAATACATTTTTCAATCATTTCCCCGGAATCCGGAAGCATGGTATCGTCCGAATCAAGAAACATAATCCACTCACCGCATGCTTCCTTTAATCCTGCATTTCTGGCCTGGGAAACACCCTTTTCGGATTGAATCAGCTTCACTTCCGGAAAATCCGGCAACAGGCTTAAAACCGTATCATACGTAGCATCCGTCGAGGCATTTTCGACAACAAGAATCTCCACGTCCGCGAGGCCGAAGTCACGCACGCTTTTAATGGCATCGTATATTGTTTTCTCTGCATTGTGTGCCGGAATAATAACCGATACACCATGCCGGTTTAATGTGTTATCCATATACGAATTTCCTGTTGAAAATTTTTAAACCGTCTGTCTGTTCCTTCTCTTTCATGACTGCCGTCACCAGTAACGGGAAGGAAGTAAACATCAGATTCATCAGTCTCGGTTCCGTCATCGCAAATACAAGCACAAATGCCAGAATCGCAATCAGATAATAATCCTTATGAATCAGTCCGCGAATCATCAGTATCGTATAAACTGCTACAACAAGCAGTATAAAGAGCGTTCCGTATTCTATCATCAGCTGAAGATACGAGCAGTCCACGTAATTATATTCCCCTGCCATGGCACGGACCGAGAATCCGATCCATTCCATTTTCTGTCCGAAGAGTGAAAAACCGTAATTTTGAATGGCATTATGCCCCAGCATTAACCGGTTATGCACGAATTCATTCAGCATCTTCCAGACACCGTTATTTTCATTGTAAGCATACTGCGCCCATACGGAAACGCCGAAACAGATAAGCGGCAGAAGGGGCGTTGCATATTCGATTTTTCTCGAAAGGAAGAATTTGTTCTTCTCAAGTCTTACGATGGCAAAATATACCAAAAATGCGGTTGTGATATAAAACGCCATGGAGGTGTCCGTCATACGGTAAAACCAGATATTAACCAGTTCCAAAAGCGCAAATTCGAGGACGGTGATTTTCTCCCGTCGAAGATAAATGTATTCCAGCACCAGATGAAGGAAAAGAATCGTTCCTGTTGTCGTCCACGAAAATCCGAGTCCGTGACGGTGCCTGGTACCGTCTAAGAAGATGTAATCCTGTATGATTCCGAGCTGACTCGGAATCACCGTAAAAAGCAAAAAGAACCCCTTTGTGAAAAAAGAGGTTTTAATAATTGTTCCTGCATCCACCACGCTTGCGCCCACAAAAAGAAAGACATATAAAAGCATGGTGTTATTCTTCGAAAACAGTACTTCGACGGCCAGAAATACAGCCGCACAAATGACGGCAAGAATTTTGTTTTTTTTCACCAGTCTGTCCGTTACTCCAATCAGCAAAAGCAGATAGGATAAATAGCGCAAAAGTTTCAGGCCGTTTCCGATAAAACCCATGCCCGAATCCATCATATTAACGATGGCAATGTTGGTAGGAAGAAGCAGGGTTAAGAGAAAAACGGCATACCCGATAATAAAGCATATTGTATGAAGTTTTATGTCCGGTCTGTTAATCTGTAAATTCATCTTAAAAACTCTGGTCGTATTTCTTTCCGGCAAATTTCGCACGTAAGAAGAAAAGTCCCTTCTTCCACCAGTTGATTTTCTCCATGTGAATATACGGAATTTCCTTTACCTGATCCTTTTTTATGGTTCCGTCCATTAATTTCTTGTCTAACCACGCATTAAATATGATTTCCGAAATACGTCCGTAATACCGGCTGTGGAACGGGGTTAACCCGTCTTCCCCGAGACGGGTTCGAAGTTCAAACAGGATATCGAAAACCCATGTGCAGTATTCATCAAAAAGACCTTTATCCATAATCATCATATTGAACATGTGGCCCCAGCGTCGTTTGACGGCCCGGTCAAAACTTTCTAAGAATACCGGGCACTTCTCCTCAATGATTTTTCTCGTTTCATCGAGCTGGATTCCGTAATGGGTGTGCTCATAATGACTGTAAAGCGTTTCGATATAGTATCTGCGTTTGGTCGGAAGGAAGACCTTAATCTTCGGAATATCCTTTTTCAGTTCCGATTCCTTTAAAATACTCTCCCATTTATCCTTTGCATAGCGATGATAGCTGAAATGGCGTCTGTAATGCACCAGTCCGATATAATCGCTGTCCAAATTCTTCCACGCCCAGTAAAGCCCGGTAAGTTCACAGAAATACGGGTTTAATTCCGAAATATTCTCGCCCTCGTCATCCCTTTGAAATCCGATGCTGTCCTTGCCGTAAGCTCCGACCTGCAGCGGAAGATACATGGGATCCGTCGGCATCCTGTATGGTTTGTGTGTTGCGATGACAACTTTCACTTTTTCGCCCACAACCATTTCCTCCGTGTAATTTTACGTTCTTCTTTTCCTGTTTTATCTTTCTGCGTTTTGTACTACTTTGTTTTATGTTTCTTTGTTTTATGTTTTACGCTTTTAATGTCTTATTTCAATAATTCGACGTTTTGTAAAGCCGCCGCAATCACCTGGTCCATATCGTAGTACTTATACTCTCCGAGCCGTCCGCCGAATATTACATTTTCTTCCCGGCCGGCCAATTCCTTGTACTTCGCATATAGAGCCGTATTCTTTTCGTCATTGACGGGATAATACGGTTCATCCCCCGTCTTCCATTCGAGACTGTACTCACGGCTGATTACCGTTTTCGGCAAATCCTCTCCGTTTTCATCCTTCCCGAATTCAAACCATTTGTGTTCCAGGATGCGGGTATACGGCGTTTCCCCGTCCGTATAATTTACCACCGCATTTCCCTGATAATTCGGAATGTCCAGAATTTCCGTTTCAAACCGGAGACTTCTGTATTCAAGCGTCCCCAGTGAATAGCCGTAAAACGCATCGATGGGCCCGGTATAAATCACCTTCTTCGCCAGTGCATTCAGTTCTTCTTTTGAGGAAAGATAATCCACATTCGTACGTACCTCAATCCCCTCAAGCATACGGCTTACCAACTTCGTATAACCACCGACGGGAATCCCCTGGTAAAGAGCATTAAAATAATTATTGTCATAGGTAAACCGTACCGGAAGTCTTTTTATGATAAACGCGGGAAGATCCCTGCACTGCCGGCCCCACTGTTTTTCGGTGTATCCTTTAATCAGTTTTTCGTAAATATCGGTCCCGACTAACGAGATGGCCTGTTCTTCAAGGTTTGCCGGTTCACCGACATTCGCTTCTTCCCTCTGTTTTTCAATTCTCTCCTTCGCTTCTGCCGGAGTTACCACGCCCCACATCTGATGGAATGTATACATGTTAAACGGAAGCGAATAAATCTCTCCTTTGTAATTCGCAACCGGCGAATTCGTAAAGCGGTTAAACGATGCAAAGCGTCTTACATAGTCCCATACGTACGTATCATTGGTATGAAAAATATGCGCACCGTACTTATGCACATGAATTCCTTCCATGCTGTCCGTATAGGCATTTCCCGCAATATGATTTCTTTTTTCCACCACCAGGACTTTCTTCCCGGCATCCGTAAGTTCTCTTGCGCATACCGCTCCGTAAAGTCCGGCTCCGACTATTAAATAATCAAACATGTTCCCTTACTCTCTAGCCCTCCGCTTTTTTTGATGACAGACAGTTCACCAGAATCGGATAAGCGGCAAACAGACCTACAAATGTAAGCGGATAATAAATCGTCGATCTCTCTCCGAGCCACATCGCAACCATCACGGTAATCAGAATCAATGCGAGGTAAAACTGGTTTCTTCTGGTTTTGATGCATTCCGCAATCGAAAGAACCCATGTGGAAAGCACATAAAGGATATACGTTCCTCCGGCAAAGAATCCGAAAACATAAAGTGCCTGTACATACTGGTTATGAGCATTATAGGCAAAGTACGTGCCGTACTGGATTCCGTCTCCCGTTGAGGCTTCCCATGCAGTCTGCCTTATGAATTCGTAACCGATTCCGAGTCTCATCGACGTTAAAATATTTAAGAACGACCAGATGGAATACGGCGGAAAAGGATTATAACCTTCAAATCCGGAATCGTATCCGTTATGTGCCAGCACAAATTTATTCACAACATATTTTGTTCCCGACGGAACCAGTTTAAGCGGCGTCTTCATCAGCATATCCGTTAACTGATTCTGGTCGAATTCGGGAGATAAAACCCACATTCCGAAGCGGATAATCGCAAATCCCGCTGCAGCTATAAGCACCGTAACGATGGCTCCGCGAATAACATAGCCCCTTGTTTTTGATTTCCGGAAGCCGAAGATAAACAGGATAATGATCAGTCCCGCCATACCGACCATGTAATTTCTCGTTGCATTAAGCGCCGAAAGAAATACGCTTCCCGCAAGCCAGAACCAGGAAATGAAGTACGGCGCACTTAACCGTCCCCATTTTTCACGGCTTCTGAATATTCCGCATACCGCAAGCGCACTTGAAAGCCCCAGATACTGGCCGAACGTGCCGATATTCATGAAATATCCGTACCATCTTCCGCCCTGCTCCGGATTTTTCTTCATGAATTCCTCTTTCGGTACTCCGAAATAAGGATTGACCATAAACGATACGGCGGTAACATAGATAAACGATATCAGTCCGGCTAAAAGCAGTCCGTCCATAACCTCGTCCCAGTCCTCTTCGTTTAACGGAATCAGGCACATGACAACGAACATCAGGTATTTATCAACAGACTGGCCTCTTGTGTAAGCAAGAAGAAGTGCCGTTGAAATACAGAGCATGGTAAATGCAAAAAGACGGAATTTCCGGATTTTACGGACCCTGCCGGTTACAACCATATCCGTAACAACCATTAACGTCATCCACTGCGTGATGCAGCTTAAAATATTCGGAAGCAGCAAATCCGCGCTCGATACATAAATCTTACACTCGAAAATGGCCACCGGAATATAAAGCACCGTCACCAGCGCCGACTGCCAGTTTAACCACCGCACTCTCTGCATGGCAAGAAGCGCGATTCCGAAGAACAGAAATGCCCACGCTCCCTTTCCGGCTCTCTGCGTTTCGAAAACAACATTGTCATACTCGTTTAAGAAAAGAATGACACCGGTAAAACAGCCGGTATAAATGATCAGCCGGATAATTCGAAATACTATGCTTTTACTGTTTACTTTCCCCATTTGAACCCTTTATTACCTTTTTTTGTTTCACTGCTGAATCAGGACAAAACCAAGCACGTTCACTTTACTCTGTGCGGCCAGTTCAAGTTCTTTTGCCACTTCGTCGAATCTCGAATCGCCTGCGGTTTCGATAAATACCACCGCATCCGACTCAGACAGTTCCTTTAAAGACGCGGGACTGTATACAACACACTCTCCGCTTCCGACGCTTAAGCTGCCTGTGAGTCTTTCCTTCAGTTTCGCCAAAACCTCACCGTTTTTCTCCGAAGCACCCGTTAAGTAAATCTTCTCAAGTCCTTCTTTCTTTACGGCTATCTCAATTCCCGCCGAAATCATATCAAGGCGTTTGTCGAACTCAAATTCGCTCTCTCTTCCGTAAAACCATCTGCCGATAAGACGGTCGATGACTCCCAAAAATTTCTTTTTCTCATTTCCGGTCCAGATTGTTCCTAAAACCGTCCCGCCGAAGTCATTCGTAAGATTCTCTTTTACACGTACAACCGGTGTTAATACATAGGCCACGATGGCAATCAGAACAGCCAAAAATGCGCCGCCCGCAAATCCCAGCAGAATAAATTTCTTATTGACAAGCGAAATGCCGGAAGGAGCTGTTTGTGATACCGGCTCGGCCGTCTGGGACTCCTCGAGGTCAAGGTAATGTACCCGTGCGGCAAAATAGTTTGCCTGACGTTCCGTCATGTCAAGCTGCATGTCCATCATGCACTGTATCACACTGTTGCAGTCCGCAATCTTCTTATTCTGTTTTTCATATACGCTTTCGTTTCTCTCAATCCGGTAACTGTCGGCAACCTGCGTCAAGTCGTATTTCGGAAAAACGGACGCATTGGATTTTTTAATTTTCTCCACGCGGTCCTTTAAAACATCCGCAATCGCCCGGCACTGACCTTCATCGATTCCGATGATGTCGATGCAGATATAATTTCCGTTACTGTATGCATCAATCAGTTCCCATGCAAACTCCGGAGAAAGAGAAGTTTTATCCGAAATAACGGCAAGCGTTTCTTCGTCAAGCAGATTCTCCGTAAAGGATGCTGCAATATCCGGACCGTATTCATGTCCCTGAATCTGCGGGTATTCCACGCTGTAGTGATCATCCGCAAAATAGCGAAGGTGGACGGTGGGTACTCTGTCATAATCAAGCTGCATTACCACGGAGCCGGCAAGATAATCCCGGATTGCATCATAACTGCGCTGGTAGTTTCGGTACATTTCTACGGCATTGTCCATATCCTGAACTTCCGTCGCGCTTAAATAACCCTTTTCGCTGTCCGCCGTTTTCTTTGCTGCCGCCATCTGTGATTCCAAATCCGCAGCCGGTTTTACTTTGGATGCCTTATAACTTTTGTATATGCCGTAACAGTTTCCCAGAATTGCGAAAACAAGGGCAAAAATCAGAATCATTCGCCATTTTAACAAAACACGGTAAATTAAATTCTTCACATTCACGGTAAATTCGTTCTTGTTCATCTTTTTTCGTATCCCTTCTTCCCCTTTGTTTTCGAATCCTCCGCCCATAGACGGTGAGCCGTTACATGGCTCCGTTTCCGTGGAACACAATGGCTATCGTTTTGAAAATGATTTTAAAATCAAGTCCGAGCGACCAGTCCATGATATACTGCAAATCCAGTTTGACAACTTCTTCGAAATCCGTAATCTCACTTCGTCCGCTGACCTGCCAAAGGCCTGTGATTCCCGGCTTGGTTGCCAGTCTTGCGCGGTGGTGCAGCTGGTATTTCTCCCATTCATCCACCGTCGGCGGTCTGGTTCCGACAAGCGACATCTGCCCGAGCAGAACATTGAAAAACTGCGGGAACTCATCGATACTGTGATTTCTCATAAACTGGCCGATGCCGGTTTTCTTTCTCCCGTCCGGAAGAATCTTATTTCCGATAATTCTCGGATCGAAATCCATTTTAAACATCATGCCGTCTTCGTTACGGTTCTGGTCCAGAAGCTCTTCTTTGCGTTTCTCGGCATCGGGAACCATGGTCCGGAATTTAATCATTTTAAACTTCTTGCCGTTCATTCCGATTCTCTCCTGCGTAAAGAAAATCTTTCCCGGAGAGCAGATTAGAAGAATCGGTGCAAAAATAACGGTAAGCAGTATTGTTATGATGCTTCCGATGATTCCTCCGATTACATCCACCAGTCTCTTGGTAAAAAGCTGTCCCGTGGTTGCATAGCCGATACTGGTCGTAATGACATCCTGATCGGCGATTTCTTCGAGAATCTGCGGACGGTCATCGATATGGGTGATTTCCGAAAGTGCCATATGCATGGTGACGCCCGTTTCGGAAATTCTCTTTACAATGTCCACGATTTCGGGGTCACCGAGTTTTGTTACGACAAAAACCTCATCCACCCATCCGTGGCAAACATATTCCGGCGAATGCTCGAAATCGGAAACAACCGGCACACCTAAAATTTCCGTTCCGACCTCATTTTCATCAATTACCACCGCGCCGGAAATCCGGTAAAATTCATAGTTGTGGTTCTTGATGGTACGGATGATGTCTTCGATTTTATCCTTGTTTGCAATAACGATTAAAGAGCGGTCCCCGCTTTTTTTCATTTTTCTGGCAAGACGCATTTTCCTAAGCATTCTCGTCAGATAGGAAAGAAGCACATGGATTAATCCGCAGTAAAGCATCGTAATACGGGAGATGAGCTCGCCCTGCTTGGTAAAGTACACATAGAAAATCGCCAGCAGAATGACTACGGTTGTATGCCTCAGTGCATAGGCAAATTCCCGGTACGGTCCTCTTTTTAATATGTTTTTGAACGTTTCAAGGAAATAGATCACGCATAAATCATCAATCAGCAGAAAAAGCGCCATATTCCGGTAAGACTCGTTCATCCACATATCGAACCTGGCATGACGAAAGAAATAAGCCAGGACAAACGATACCTGAATACAGATTATTTCGATTAAGATAAAATCCCAGTGCTTAAGCCACCCTTTTGATGTCTTCTGATACATGTCCTATTCCCTGCCGCCGCTGTGTTCCAATCCGTTCCAGATTGCGTTTAAGCGCTCGATAATATAATTCCAGCGATACGCCTCATCAATTCTTTGAATCGCTTTTTCCCCGAGAAGGCGAATTTCCTCCCCGCTCATCGCATCCGTTTTTTCTATTAACGCAGAAAGATTTCCTTCTTCCTTCGTCCAGTAAAGTGCCGCATCCCTGGCCACTTCTTCATTGAATCCGACCTTATATAACAGATTCAGTTTTGTACTGCATAACGATTCGAGCAGACTCGGATTGGTTCCCCCGACTTCGTGCCCATGCAGATAACCGTACGCTTTTTCCCGGATCTTCTTTAAGAGTTTCTGATTATAGACCGTTCCCGCAAAGCAGATTCTTGGATCGGACGTAAATGCATACTCCTTATCAAGCTTTGTGTAAAATTTCGAATTGGGTGTTGTAATAATGACCAGACTTTTCTCCGTTTTCGATTTCATGAATTCCCGGATGATGGTTTCGAAATTGTTCTCGGGAACAAAACGTCCGACTATCAGATAATACGCTTTGCCGGATAAGTCATTTTTCTGAATCCAGTCCCTGTATACCGGATCGTCATCTGCCATTTCGGAATATTTCTCATCCACGCCGTATGCAACATAGGTCGTATTCGGATGGAACGACTCATACTGCTTACGGATATAGTTCTCGATATTGAGGCTGTCGCATGCCACCAAATCCGCATTTTTTACCATCTTTTTTTCGGAAATTTTCCAGTAAGCACGAATCGGCGGTGCCCATTTGGACCGCTTCCACTCATGACCGTCCGGATTGATAATCACCCTGCCGCCAAGAGCATGGATTCTCTTAACATATTTGCGGAAAAACGGGCCGATACGGCATGCCATGATATAGACAACCGGACTTTGAATCTTATACTTCTCGATATAACCGATGACAAATTTTAACGAATCCAGATCATACTGGATTGCCTGCGCGGAACCGATCCCGGTATTGACCGGAACCAGATAACAAATGGCATTACAATAGAGAAACTCCCTGTCGCTTATCATTTCCGCTCCGGAGAGTTTGTCCACTTCCATGCAGCCCTCGCCCCGGGCTTTGCACGAAACAAAATATTGATTTTTGCCGTTTGAATCTCTTTCGACGAGCCCCTTTACAAAGGTTTCGAAACCTCCGTACTGCCCGATGGACTTGCAGCCAACGCAAAAAACAACCTTCTCCTTGTTCTTAAGGAGACCGGCAATTCTGTCATTTGCATTACTGTCTGCCTGAGTTCCCAATCCGATTACCTTACCCGAGTTTCGCGGTTAACGTTACAAATCATGCATCAGGCAAAAAGGTCCGGACGAACCTTCTCGCCCAACATAATCCATAGAATTATACCACAAATTCTCGTGTCTGTCATTGAGAAAAGCACAAAATCTTGTCTTTATTCGCAAAAAATTATGATTTGGAAGTCTTTTTCCGACGAGGGAATCTTTGCCATCCCGCAAAGAGGCAGATGCCAAGCAGGGTCATAAGCGACAGAATGTCGCCGAGAATCCATTTCTTCGCCTCGGGAACATAGAATTTAACCGTACCGCTGTATCCGCCCGGAATGAAGATGACAGCCGTTCCGGCCGGGCTTTTGGCGGTTTCGAAACGTTCGCCTGAGCTTACATCTTTTGCAACATAATACGGATAATACGTCATCGGGGTCGCAAGCTCCCATGACTCCGGATACGCTTCCGTAACGGGAATCGTCAACGTGGAACCTTTCTTCGTATAATCGTTCGGAACCCATGCACCGCTTCGAAGGCCGTCAATCGTGGTATCCGTGTAAAGATATTCGGCCTGGATCATGGTGCGGCCCTTGTTTACGCCGACTTCCGAATAAGGTGCAAAATACTCGGTCTGGTCCGTTAAGGACTGGAAATTAAAGTATGCAACCAAAACGGCAAGTCCGATTAATATGATGTATACAAGATTACCGCCCGAAAGAATTTCCTTTTCTTTCTCACCGGACTTTGCTGCATTTTTATCCTCTTCCCTGATTTGCAGGAATGCCGTAATCATCAGTGCGAAACAGAATGTGGCAATTCCCAGATATCTCCAGGGGAACTGGACCATTCCGAATAATTTTCCGAATACGGGCAGATTTTCAATCTGTTTCCAGGGGAAATAGTAGGTTGTAATATAGCTTGCAAAAATCCCGAGAATGCAGGAAATAAATACGGTTTTTGCGCTCTCGGTTTTTCGCTTCTTAGAAAGCAGACGGATGCCGAATGCGGTAATTAACATGCCAAACGGTATTGCCAGTCCTAAGGACATTCCCATTTCGTCGCGTAAATCCGAAGTTAAGATGCTTGACTGCCCGTATAAATCCATCTGCGAACCGAACAGTTCATAAATCGAAAGGGCATTTTCATAAAGATATACATCGAATTTTTCAAAAACATACAAATCCATTCCGTACGACTGAAGGAAAGGAATTAAGAACCATAAATTCAGCATGATTACCAGCAATGCGCTGACGCAAAGAGACAAAAATGTCTTTATCCGGAACGTTCTCTTTGCACAGATTAACAGCGTCAGAATCATGAAGATTCCGATCATTTCACAGCTTAATATATGGGACTGGAGAATTCCGGTCAGCCCGAGTGCAAGAAGCAGAGTCCCCTTTGAAGGAAAATCCTTCCAAAAAGCATCCTTCACGGAAGAAGACATTGTTTCCTTCGTTAGAAGCAGATAAAGTCCTGCCGCCACCAGAGGGAAAAATGTCATCGCAAGTGCCTCACCGAGCGCGCCCCTGCCATACAGACAAAGAATACGATACGGTGAAAGAACGTATAGAATCATGCCGGTTAATGCGGCTTTGTCGCTTTTTACAATTTTCTTAAAGGAATAATAAGCAAGAATGCAGGTAAACAGATTCCAGATTCCGACAAAGAGCTTATATGCCCGAAGAACCGGAAGTCCGATGAGCCGGAAAAATGCCGGTATATACAGGAAAAGACTCGGATAGAAAACCGGATCGGCATAGCCCTGTCCTTTTAACATGAATCCGTCCATGCGGACCGGAAAACTTCCGCCCAAAAGCCCCTCGTAAATACCTTCGATTCTGGCTAAATGAAAACTGATATCCCCGCGCGAATCCAGAAGATAATTAATCATTAACGGCAGGGATACAACAAAAGTCGTAACAAAAATCGCCGCCGCAATTTTATTCGTCTTAATCTCCTTCGCATCTCCGGAAGCACTTTTTATAAACCGCCAGAGAATAAAGTCAAGAAATGCAAAAAACAGAATGAAACATAAAATCCACTCCGCAAAAAGCGCATTCGTCTTCCGTACGGTAATGCATTCCATCCGGACATCTCCGGACCATGCCACGTAAAACGAGTCCGTCTTATGATAGAGCCAGAACGGAACTTTCTGCACGTTCTTTACCGGATCCAGATTACCGATCAAATCCCCGCTCATTGCATTATCGATGTAGGTGGAATCGTAAATCTGATAATTCGCTTCCTCCGAATCCGTATGATACTGCATCGTCACTTCATAGCTGCCGAATTTAAGAGGCATGTAATCCGTAATCGTACCGCTTAAGCGGTCTCCGGAAATGACATAGCCTTCCTTCTTTGCCGTGAACATGGCAAGAAGAAGTGCTGCCACAAACAGTACTTCCAGGGCCATTATGACAATGAGTGGATTTTTCTTAAACTTCTCCTTCATTTATCTTCCCGGCTCGCGTCGCCCTTGGCAAACCTTCGACGAGGCTTGATTTTGTTTGCAACATCTCAGATTCATTCAAATGAGGATATTATTGCTGTTGCAAACTGCAAACGCACCTCTTACGAAGTTTGCCAATTGCTCGCTTGAGCAAATAATAAATGTATTTTAAGAATTAATTCGTGTAGTTATAATAGATTCCTACGTGGTCATAGATGGCACGCCATGCGGAATGGGCATGTCCGGTGACACAGATATAGGGTGTGCCGGAGTTCGAAATCATATAACTGGCGGCACAGTTTCCGGACTGATTGACAAAGCCGGTTTTGGCACACATGACAAAACCTCTGCAGTCCTTATCCTCGATACGGCGTAAGAACCAGTTGGAAATTAACATTCCGTCCGGATGTTCTTCCGTGGACGGGGTATTGTAGGTATGCGCAGAGAGCACCTCCCTGCATAAATCGTTTTCCACCGCTGCCTTTAAAATCATGGACATATCATAGGCCGTGGTATAGTGATTGTCATCATAAAAGCCCGGGCAGTTCGTAAAATGCGTGGTGTCCGCTATACCTAGTTCTTCGCACTTGGCATTCATCATATCCACGAATGCCTCATGGCTTCCGGCAACATAGACTGCCAGATCGTAGGCGGCATCCGCACCGGAAGAAAGAATGGTTCCGTAAAGAAGATCCGTTACCGTCAGTTTTTCCCCGACACTCCAGTTGACTGCTGAGCCGTCATGCGAATAGGAATAATCCGCCGCTTCCTGGGATGCATAAACGACATCGTCCAGATTTTTGATATTTTCAACCGCAACAAGCAGCGTCATGATTTTGGTCATGGATGCCGGGTACATGCGGTCATATGCACTTCTTGCCGCCACGATTTCACCGGTCTGCTCATTGACCAGAATGGAATAAAGGCTTGTCGCATAATCCTCAAGGGGATAAATCGGTGTGCCGTTTTCCACGGCTTCATAGCCGGCTTTGAATTTTACTTCGCCGACCTGAATCATGCCGTCAACAACCGGATTCGTATTCGCATAAGGATGATCCTTATCGTAATTGTATTCAATAAAAGCAGACAGCGGGTGAGGCCTGCTGCCGTCATTTGTCGGTTTTACCTGTGCCAGCTGTCCGGCATAGGTGGCATATCCGTGACTGTCCCCGGAAACACTCTCCCCCGTATCGGTACCGGGATTGTCCAAAGACACAATTTCCTGCACTCCCTCATTGCTACCCGCTTCCTCTTCAAGCGCACGTTTTTCCTTCACCTTGGAAGAAATGCCTGTTGCAAGAACAACCACGAGTGCAATAATCAGAATTGCCGGTACGCCAAAAAAGAGGGCCCGGATAATTATCCTTTTTCTTCGTTCCCTCTTTCTTCTTTCTATTTTTCTTCGCTCTATTCTGGCTCTTCTCTGCCGACGTCTTTCCTCGGCTTCGAAGTCAAATTCATCATCTAAATAATCCATAACAGAGATATTATCTCATTTTTCTTTCCAATACACAAGGAAAAATTATGTAAACATGTTATCTCTTTCGTTTTACCAGTGCCACAACAACAATTGAAGCAAATTATTTCTGTTTTTTCCGAATAACCAAAATGACGGCTGCCACGGCCGATACGAGCAGCAAAATTCCGCACAGAATCAGCAAATACACGGCTTTCATCCCACGATTAGTCTCCGTTTTTTCATCCTGCGCATCAGCGGATACCGGTTCACTTTCACTCTCCTCCCACGTTGTGGAAACGGTTTCGCTTATTACTTCCGATGGTTCTTCCTCTATAACCGGTACCGTACGGTAAACTTTCTCCCCGCATTCCGCACAGATTCCTTCTTCCATGCCTTCTTCCTCATAAGTGGATTCCTTCACAACCGTCCACTGCGTGATATAATGTTCCTTCGGCTTATAATCGGATTTATAAGAGTATTCTTTGCAGTTTTCGCATGTATAAAGCGTATATCCGTAATCCTCGCTTCCGTTATCCACCTCTTCCGTCATAAAAGTGCTTCCCTCACAGTTATGCGGAAGTAAATCTTTGGAATAATCCATGATTTCGTTGCGGACAAAATCCGAAGAATTTCCGACATACTCGTAGGTCCAGTTCATTACTTCCCCGATGAAATCCTTGCAGTACGCCCTCCGGTCCGTATTGTCCTCAAAAAACGTAATCATTCCCTCTACGCGGTTATTGTTTATCGTTCCCGCATACTCCGTCCCTCTCGGATAAAGAATATACATGCCGACCAGTCCGCCGTCATGGACATATCCGTGGTCCGAATCATACCCGTCGATGATGATATTGCAGCCGTCCGCATCCAGATAACCTGCGGAGTATGCACCGCCCATAAACTGTTCGTCACGGTTTTCCTTATCATGATCGATACAAATCAGTGTTACATCCGCGTCTGTTTCCTTAATCGAACCGTTCCCGCCGTATCCGACGATTCCTCCCACACCGAACATGGAAGTCGAAACATCCAGACGAAGTGTTCCTTCAATCGTACAGTTTTCAATCGTGCTTCTTTCGGCAAATCCGGCTACGGATCCGATAAAGCAGGGCTCTTCTTTAAAAACCTCCGCTTTTATTCCAAGCAGGGAAAGATTTCTTACGGATGCATCCTCAAGCGTTCCGAAAAGACCGGCAAAATGCGTATCGTACGTTTTATAATTTCCGTCATAGGTTGTGCGAATTGCCGAGGAAGTCTCGGAAAAAGAAAGATTTAATATCGCATGATTGTTCCCGTCAAAACTGCCGGTAAAATCGACCGGTTTCCATACCACATCCGTCATGTCGATATCATTCATCAGAATATAACTTCCGGACGGATTATCCGCCACCCTGCATAAATCCTCGGGTGTATATATTTCGGTTATTTCTTCCGCTTTCACATTTATCGCTGAGAGTAAAAGAAGAATTTCAGCCGTCAAAAATAACAGGCTTAAAAATACTCCGGCAAAATAAAAAATACCTTTGGTTCTAACGTCGTATTGCTTACATTTCATTGCATAAACCTCTTACTCCTTTGTAGGATGAACCATCTCGATTTCCGGATGGAAGAAAAGCCCCGACCAGGCACTTTTTCTGACAATCCGGCGCTTTAATGCCTTGTTGCCGGTCGTGGATTTGTTAATATCCCGAATCGTATTCTTCACGGAAAGCCAGTATAAGATTTTTGCCCTTTTGGAAGTACGACGTGCAATATAATACCGGTTCCGGTACAAAAGCTTATATCTGTCAAGACGGCTTTCATCCGTTTCATCGATGATGGACGTCGCAATATTCGATTTGATGGCATGCGTTACCTGACTGTCATATACAAAGTACGAAGGGAAACGTGAGGAAATACGAAGCGTATACTCCATATCATCCGCCCAGATAAAGAATTCCTTTATCGGAAGTCCGACTTCTTTTACAACCTCCGAACGGATAAAAAGCGAAACAAAGGAAGCGCTTTCAAGCGCAATTAAGTGATGTTCAAACTGCTTCGAAATGTCATTTCTCCAGTCCGGACTGACCGTCGGTACATTCATCTCGCAAGGCGAACCATCCGTCCATTTGACGAAGCTTGCCAGGAAACCGAAGTTATTGTTATAAAGTTCTGCGGCTTTTAACAATTCCGAAAGTGCGGTTTCGGAAGGGAATGTATCGTCATCCATCAGCCACAGATAATCATATCCCATATTCACCGCTGCATTAATTCCGTAAGAAAAGCCTCCGGCACCGCCGATATTGGCACCGGTATTTTTATAAATTACACGCGGATTATCGTTATAGATTTCCGCTATGGCCGCATCCGTTCCGTCCGTGCTTGCATTATCAATCACAAGAACATCCGGCTCTGCGGATGTCTGATTTAATATACTGTTAATGCATGTCATTAACAGTTCTTTCCGGTTGTATGTAACTACCACTGCCGCGATACTCATGCTTTGTTCTCCGCAAATCTTAATTTAATACAAACTCCGTGAAGCGGTCCGCTATGCTCTGTTCATCAAACCCTTTTTCCGTCAGTATATCACGGCAGGAATGTCTTTCATATTCCGATGCCGCAAGTGCTTCAACGGCCCATTTTTCCGCATCTTCTTCAATGGATTTAAAGTACACATTCCCCGTAATATTAACCGTTTCCGTAATCTTATTCGAAACCAGACAGTGCATTCCGGAACACTGCGCTTCCACCAGGGTAATCGGGAAACCTTCATGTACGGACGGAAGCAGCAAAAGATCCATTGCATTTAAATAATCGCTGACGTTATCCTTCCGTCCTAAAAGAATATAACTGTCTTTCAGATTTTTTTCGAGGATTCTCTTTATTAAATCCTCTTCCATGTCGCCTCCGCCGATATGGAAAAAAATCGTGTCGGGATTTTTCTTATGAATTTCCGCAAACAGATCCGCCAGAAAAAGAGGATTTTTCTCTTTGCTGATGCGGCCGACCGTCCCGAAAACTTTCTTTCCTCCGGCTCCGTTTTCCTTTCGGATCCGTTTCCCGGTCTCCGGATGATAGTCAAAAACCGTTGTATCGACACCGTTTTTTATTACCGTTACGTTATCCGTCCACGGAAACATCCATTTTCCGGCTTCTTCAGAACAGGCAAAGCAGTCGGTTAAATATTTTTTCAGTTTCGGTTCGGTCATTTTTATCCGGAGGCGTCCGATTTTTCCCACCCCGAGTTCCCCGGAATTATGGGAATGAAGAATCCGGCGGCGGACATTGTATTTTTTCGCATATCGGAACAAATCCGCATTCTTAAGCTGACGATTCGACTGATAGTAGATTGCCTCATACTCCGTGTCGCCGAAAACTCTCTTTAATGATTTATAGTGTTCAAAAAAACCGTCCCGAAGATAGGGAACTCGGAAAATCCGGCCGCCCATGGCAGTTATTTCATCCGAAAATGCCAGATCTTTAACCGGGTTTTGGTTGATAAAATCAAACTGCAGCCGGCTTCGGTCGGTATGACGATATAAGTTCATGATGTAGGATTCCATCCCGCCCGTTTCGGCAGTCAGGCCCGCAATCAGTATTCGCTTCGGTTCCGCCATGAATTCACTCTTTTCTTTCAGTCTTGCTATAAATCTCCGGGATTGCGAAAAGCCCGGCAGCTATGGTCTTCTCTTTCCCCGTATAATCGCACAAATACGATGCGCCGTGCCCGACGCATCGTATCTAACATTTTATCATATTAAAGTCGCTGATACCAGCAACTATTTTACGACCGTTTTTTTCCTTTCATTCCGAGAACCGCCCACCGGTATCCCGGGATGAAGGAAATCAGTGCATATACACCAAAGCCTGTTGCAAATGCGGCAAGAAGACTGAGCGGATAAATGACAACTGCCGGAAGAAGTCCTTTTTTGGCAAGAAATACCGCAACCGCCGAAATTCCGAGATAATGGAACATGTATAATCCGAGAGATCTCTTACTCATAAAGGAGCAGAACGGATTTGTAAAATCAAAATAGTTTGCAAAACCGGTTAATATTGCAAGACTGCCGAAGTATGCATAGGCCGCAAAAAGGATGTTCCGGTTAATCGGTTTGTCCGCATAATTCTGTCCGAAGAAAAGGATGACAAATGCCACACCGAGCGCTACGGCCAGAGCTGCAAATACCGGAAACAGTTTTTTGATTCGTCCCATGACTTCCTCACTTGAGAAAACATAATATCCCAAAAGGAAGAATACCATATAAAAACCGAGACGGTATACCACAATAATCGGAGTGTTTAAAATCTGACCTGCACCCCACACCGGAATCACAAATAAGAAAACCATCCATGCAGGTGTTTTGGCACCGATTTTTGTGAGTTTCCCTTTTTCAATCACGCGGATTAAAAGAAGAATCATACAGATTAACCATAATAGCTGCATATACCAGAGTACTCCGATGCCGGATAAAACCGCTGCAATCGCAATTCCGATTATATTGCCCGGGAACGGCTGGGCCTTCATGGTTTCAAAGGCATCGCTCAGCTGCATGTTAAGAATTCCCTGTACAAATTCGAAGGCGATTAATCCAAGCGTTGTCGGAATAAGAAGTCTTCTCGTTCTGTCTTTTGCAAATTCCTTTGCGGTATGGTGATCTAAATAAAGCTTTGCGCTGATGCCGGATACGATGAAGAAAATCGGCATAAGCCACGGATATACCGCATACTGAAATGCATCCTGATACTGAACGTTCTGGTTTGTGATTTTACCGACCACTCCCACGATGCCTTCCGCATTATACATATAAATCACATGATACAGAATGACTACTATCGTGATTACCCAGCGGATATTATCCAGATAATGTTTTCTTTTATTTTCAGCCATTTCTTTTCCCTCTTTCGTTAATACTTTCCGAGAAGCCGGTTCATTTTATCAACCTTTACTTTTACGGAAAGAAAAATAATCAGCCAGGTGATTGCGAATACCGCTACAAAAATGATTGTAAAGATCCAGATTTTACCAACCGGAATCCAGCCGTTTAGAAGATAGAATCCCAGGTAATCCACATACAGAACCGATGCCTGGATCAGTGCCGCAAAAGCTTTCGGTACATTTTCCGTCTGATGAATTACGGAGATTCCCGCAGCCACAAAAGCCATTGCGCTGGTGGAAAGGATGGCAAGAACAACCTCGTTTACCGTAAGTGTACTGATTGTCCCGGCTTTCTGTAAGCAGAGCCATACGATTGCCGTGATAATCGGACCGCCTGCTGCAAACATGAGTCCTCTTTTACAGAATTCCAGCATAAATTTTTTCATAATCCATATCTCCTTTTCAGCTCCGCAAAACATCTTCTGGAAATACATTCCACGTTTCCGCTTTCAAAAACCGCATCCACCGCACCGGATAACTGTACCTTGAATTTTACGATTTTTCCGCGGTTTGCGATTGCGGACTTGCTTAATTTGACGAAATCCCCGGGAAGTATTTCTTCAAGCTCGTACAGACGTTTTCGAATCAGATACCGTTTTCCTTTTTTGTATACGGCGTATGTTTTTTCATCCTCTACCGTAAAACATTCGATTTCACGGATATCCAGCATTACGATTTCATCTTCCGCATAACCCGTCAGCTGTTCGGAAGTTCCGTCCTGGGTAACCATCCTCTCGATTTCGTCAATCAGCGGGGTTCTTTGGTGCACATTTGCTATGATTTCTTCTCTGCATTCCCTGTCTATGTTCAGTTTAAAAATCATTTTCATTCCTCCGATATGCGCATATCGTTTTGATGATTTTATCTTAATCCCTACAATTCATTTTGTCATAAAAAATCGGTATTCGGTCATTTTTTTCGGGTAAACGGTATTTTTCCAAATGCGAAAAATTCTGCCAAAAAACATGGCAGAATTCCGATGACGTAACATAAAAGATCCACCGGTGAAAACCCCGTGCCGATAATAATCCTAAGCAGCTTGTTCGTTATGCCGAGCCGGTCGCAGAATCCCCATAACTGGAGATATTCCACCGCAAATGAAAATACAAGAATCGCAGTCGGAAGGATAAACCACTTATCCGGTTTTTCCGGGCTTACGGTTCTGATAAGCGTGTATAGAAGAATTACTACCAGGACATCTCCCAGATAGATTCGAATCCATCCCGTCGCATATAAGCCGATGATAATTTCGATTCCTAAAAGCAGTGCTGATAAAACTGCGTATATTGCTCTCTTCATGCGTTTTTATCTCCAGGGTCTGACTTTATCAATCCAGCCGTTTGCTTTCCAGTATTTATAATCGGTGTATTCCGGGTTCTGCTTGCCGAGACTCGTCTGAAGCATACGTACCGCCAGGAATTTAAATTTTACAGGCAGATTCGTATGAGCGGGCCTGCTGTAATCGATGGCATGCATTTTTGCGGCAACACCTTTCAGCTTTTTTATAAAAGTGTTTTTCCTTTTATCTTCGATTTTATTCCAGTCTATTTCGGACATCAGTTTGAAACTGACAACTTTAATTGCGGATACCCCCCACCACGAAAGGCTGTCTTTGATATCCTTCGCGGTAGATTTTCCGCCGGCACCGAGACACTGTGTAATAATAACCGCACGTTTCCCGAACATTTCCTTTGCGGGTCTGTGCGGCATCCAGCGATAACCGAAATGATCCAGCATCGCTTTCATGGCTCCTGTGGTATGAAATACATAGGCCGGGGAAGTAAACACCAAAAGATCCGCTTCCAAAAGGGATTTTTCAATTCTCTGAGTATACGCCGCATCCTTGCACAAATGCTCTTTTTCCCGGAAACACTGCGTACATCCGATACAGAAACCCGGGCAGTCTTTCGGAAGATAGTATTCCGTAATCTGGGCATCCTTCCGAAATTCCTCAAGAAAAATCTCTTTCATTCTGTATGTAACACCGTGTTTTTCGGTTCCGTTAATTACTGTAATTTTCATGTCTGTTCTCCTTTATAGGTCCGTTGTTTCATTTCCTTTTCTTCCGTAAAGCCTGTCAAACTGTCTGATATGTTCTTCAAGCGTCTTTAGAGCCTCTTTTTCCTTCTCCGGTTCGCGGTCGCAAACCGTAAGAAGCAGATAAATCGGGGCATAGAAATGCAATGTCATAATATCGATATTCTCTGTTATAAGAACCCCTGCGGCAGCCATCATTCCGAACATCAATCCCTGATACGAAAGAGGATTGTCCACGTACTGTTTCTGATATACCTTTGCCAGTTCCTTATCATGAAACTGTTCGATGGTGAGCATCTTACGAAAACGTCTCGTATAATCATCGTGCAGAAAATAAAGAAATAAATTATTCCCGAGTGCAATCAGCTGCTCCTCCGAAATATCCTTATAAATTTCCGCATCTGCAGCCGCATCCGCTCCGTTTATCTGAAGCGCCCCGGCCTGCTCCAAAAAACGCCGGTTCATTTCTTCGATAATCGCATCAAAAATCGCCTGCTTGTTTTTGTAATGCTTATAAAGGGACGGTGCCTTAATACCGACCTTCCCGGCGATGTCCGCCACATATACATTGGCATAGCCCTTCTCGGAAAAAAGGGTTAATGCTTCATCAATAATTTTTTGCTTGGTATTCATACTTTTTACCTTTCTGTACATAAGACAAATCCAGTTGGCTAATTCGGATTAGCTTCATTATAGGCTAATTCAAATTAGCCGTCAAGACCTTTTTTGAATTTGTTCAGGTATATTTTCACGAATCGCAAATGCAGGCCCCTGCATGCATGGCCTGCACTCTCCGGCTTATTGCGCAAAAAAGGTGCCGTATTCTTTCAAATACGACACCTCCTGATTACAAATATGCTTTTTTCTTACTTCTTATATTCTTTTTTTTACTCGGCGCGGATCTGACCAAATCTTTATATTCCCTGCTGTTCATAAAATTGGCAAGACCGTAGAGTTTGTCAAAAGAGTTTTTGGATGCAACCAGATCATCATGAAGCATATCAAGTATTTCCGAATCTTTATGCTTCACTTTATCGAATTCAGCCAGACAGGTATAATAATAGAAATTTAATATCCTTCTGTCATTACGCATCCAGTGAAATACCGGACAGATATTGATAAAAATCATGACCAGTAGACGTACTTTGAAAATATTAACGTAACGCTTTTTTACCATAGAAAACATCCTTTTATCCGATATTATTGACTATGCCGACAGACACACACCGATCGATGATTGCCGCAAGATCCGTTCCCGGAGTAGCCCTCCAGATTCGTCTTGGCACAATGCCAAATTCCTTGTTTCCATCCCCGCCATCTGTCTCATCATATCCGTCATCGTAAAACAGATCCTTGGAAACCCTGCACTCTCTGCGGATTCCTCCGAATTCCGCCAAAGAACATTCCGGAAGATTGATATTCCATATCTGATTCCGTTCCAGAGGGTTTGGGATACTTTCCTTTAGTCACCCGGCAAGCAATTCATCCACCACGACATCCGAACCGCTTGCCCCTTCTGGTACCGCGATT
>JAEEGL016121686.1_pt1 | contig 32151 bp, 52 predicted proteins | sample 9134231 | NCBI WGS metagenome assembly JAEEGL01 (sample SAMN16246548, study PRJNA631951) | gut metagenome | biome: gut microbiome; feature: rumen; material: fiber-attached | host: Bos | place: Iran: Karaj | collected 2018-10 | reverse complement strand
CTGTGAACTCACTTAGCTTCATTCTGCGGCCCATCGTCATCTCAATCTTCTTGAGAATTTCTGCAGCGACTTCGGGTTTTGCATTATCGCCTTCTCCTACAAGTTTTTGCCATAGACCTGCGGCCTTAGCACGAACCTCAGAGAAATCAAGCTTCTCAATGGTAGAAGTTAACGCAGCACTATCGACTACTTTAACTCCATCCTCTTTTTCAGACCGTTCAATGGCTTCGGTAATTGCAGCAACTAGTTCATCATATCCAAATGGAATTTTTGCTTTCATATACTTAAAGCGGCTTCCAGCAAAAAGCGTCGGGGTTTCTCTTGTGTAGAGATAACGCTTTGCTACTCCATCTTCCCATTCAGTTCCGATGTAACCAATAATATCTACAATACCATTACAAATTTCAGCCGCGCGCTTTGGAAGGTCGGGATAAATAATTTCAATTTCACTCCCATCAGCGTTTTTTTCAATGCGGGAAGCATTGTGCGCAATCAATACAACACCATAACCAAGCATTGTAATTTTTCTCAAAGAGTTTTCAAACTCTTTCTTTGCTGCGCTGTAACCTCCGCCCCACGGAATATCACCGATTTTTTGTACGCCATTTTGACGGCAGATAAATTGTTCACATTGGTCCCATGCAATAGATACAGTATCTACTACAATCGTACTATATAGCTCTTTTGCTTCTGGCTTTTCAAGCTGTCTTAGTACAGCTTTAAAATCACTCCAACTGTTAATGTCTTGAGCCATTACTCCGCCCAAACCATTATAACCACGCTCGAAGGCGCATAGAAGCGCCTTCGGGAATGAGGCAGCAGCGGTAGTTTTACCACTTTTTTCTTTACCATAAATTAGTACATATTTACCTTTGAGGTCACGACTAATTACGGATGGCTTAATACTAAAAATATCTACTGCCATAGATTAGGCCTCCTTAGAAGCCCAAATCAAACTGCTGCTTCGAAGTTGTACCAGCAGGGGCGGGCGCAGACTTCGTTGTGGCCTTATCCTTCAAAGACTCAATATAAGCTTTATGCTCTTTAAGAGCAGCAGCTAGTTCAGCTGGGTCAAATGCCGCATCGTCTTCCATAGGAGCCTGGGTTCCCTTGGTAACGATAAGCTCACTTATGGTAATGGTACGAATGTGCTCTTCCGGTTCGCCAAAATCCATCTCCTCAATAATAGTTTGAGTAGTGGTAGTGAAGTTCAAGCGACCCTTTGCGGTATAGGTCTTACCATTCTCCCAATAGGTAGTGATGGCATCAATAACTTTAGGATTGGTTGCATACATTTCAAGAGTATCGACCTTTCCACCGTACTGAGGAACGATTGCCTTAATGCGAAGCTTCTTAGGCTCAACCTCAATACCATCCTTATCGGTTACAAAATCGAGAGAAGAAACAGCAAACTCAAGAGAGAAAGATGCTTCTGGACGGAACTCGTTAGTTGCCTTAGAAATAAAAGACGCATTAATACGTGGGAAAGATACAAACTGGCCTTGCTGATTCCAGTACTCATTCATGCGAATGTTACCATTGGTGATACGTACCTTATCTGCGCCAACTTTTCCGCCGGCCGCAGCAATAGATACATAGCTAGTCATAACCTGCTCGATGTTCTCATAAGCGGGATTAAGCTTGCCAGCATTGGTATACTTGGAAGCAAACATATAAACAGGGATATCAAGGGCGACATCTTCACCGTTAATATTCTGCTCTACCAATACCTTAATATGTCCACCGATATTATCAACGGATGCACCAGTGTTCTTGTTTACATATGAACCATACTTAAGATTAATTTCTGAAAGGATTCCTTCAATACGTACTTTGTTTTCTGCTTGTCTCAACATTATTTTTTCTCCTAGATTCTTAATTTTGTTAAATACTTTTAGGGAGTCTTTCGGCTCCCATACTATTACTCTTCACACTGTACGAAATTCATACCGGTGTCAGTAAGCTGAACATAAGTGAGGGGCTTCTCTTCGCCAGGAACCTCAACCTTCTCACGAATAGCAAGCTCATGCTTTACGAGAGAGTTGACACGACCGGTAATAGAAGCGATTTTGTCGCAATTAAGAGCAACACGCATCTCCTCAGTAGTAGCGCGGCCGCCATGTGCCTGTAGGTACTCAAGAGCCTCAAAAGTCTTTTCAGTTAACTTAGCCATAATTTCATTCTCCTTTTTCTTTAAATAAATTTTTTATTTTATAAGGCGGCTGACCTTATATTTGTTATCAAAATGAAAGGAATTTGTAATTTTTTGTTACCTCTCATTTTCTATTTATATTATAACATAAAATTTAGAATAAATCAAATTTTAATCTATATATCCTTTTTCATAAAATTGAGTCATATTACTACCAGGTCGTAAGTAATTATAAAAATAGACTGGTACATCATATTTAGGAATAGTTGTTGTTTGTAGTTTTTGAAATACTTTTTGCATAAAACGGTCATCTTCTTGCGGTTGACGATTGTCAAATAGAATATCTTGGATAAATTCACGTTTAAAGATATACTGCCACACCATACTATAATAACTCATACGAAAATAGTTACTGATAAAATCAAGTTGAATGATATTCATATCGTTTTCACGTAGAAAAGTAATACAATCGCATAATACGTTATAATAAATTATCCAATCGTCGCCATCGACAAACCAAATGTAGTCACCTTGCGCGCGAGTCATACCAAGATTGCGACCAAGGCCGCAAGAATGAAAATTATCTTCAAGAATAATAAAGTTTAATCCTTGCATTTTTTCTTCAATTATTTCTTTGGTTTTATCTGTGCAGTCATCTAATACAAAAATGAATTCTGCACTAATACTATCTAAATTTAATAATTGAAAACTTGAAAGCAATGGTTGAATATAATTTTCTAAATTATGGCAAGGAATTATGATTGAGATATCCATTCGTTTATATCTCCTTTACTTACAGCAAAATCTGAGTAACTGCGATGGCGTTTTACCGTATCACAATATCTGCAAGCTTGATGTGGCTGGCGCAGGAATTGAAGAATTTCATTTTCATTATGAGTAAATATATCAATACTTATATCATCTAAGTCAATATTAATATTCTTATTAAAGTGCTGATTAAAAAATTCAATATTTGCCATTATACAACATTGATATAAGCGTCCATCTTTAAAGAAATACCAACCGCCTTGAACAAGGTCGCAATTTGTAAATGATGTATAAGTATCTTGATGCCCATTTGGGTCAAGACAAATATTATACATTTGTGTTTTTCCATGGAAGTAATATCGTTGAAACTTATTGATTTGATCCCAATTTAGTTTTAAACCATAGTTACTAATACATAATTCAATATCGCTATTATTTAAACGATTAATATCCTCGTCAGAAAGACGATTCAATAAAATACCGTTACTCACTAATACTACTTCTGTGTCTGGAAAAAGAGAGCGAGTTAATTCACAAAAATCTATTACTTGGGGGTGAAGTAATGGTTCACCGCCCATTAAACGAATAATACCAACTTTCGCTATATGTGAGAGCTGCTCCATTTCAACTTGGAAGTCATTAAATGATTTATACTGCTTAGGTGCAAGGCCGCTGAAGTGAGAGCAGCCTTTGCACCGAAGATTACAATGGTCTACAAGATGTGTTTCTATATAAGGAATCATAGTGTCGAAATACCTACCACATAGTTATTTGTTAGTTTAATTAGTTTAACTCCAAGTGTATCACGTAATGACAGTGGAATATCATTATATTTAATACGAATTTGAGTTGTGGTTGAATTTATAAGAATGTCTTCAGTAGAAGTTACAGGAATAAAATCTGACATTTTATCTGACTTTTGGATACGCACGCCTTTAGTATTAGTATTTGTAATATTAAAGTCAGAAAGTCGAGTTAACTTACCATATCCATCCTCAGAAATACTAAAGAGCTCTTTTGCTGCGGTCGGGATGGCCCGCGCGCTCTGTACGTAATCACCTGGATTTAATTTCATACCCATGATGCCACGGGTTACACGACCAATAGCATTTATAGTAGATGAATTAATCATTATGAATTGACCTGCGCGCGACATTATACCTATTTTTTCATCTATTAAAGTAAAGATAGAAGTAATTTCATCACCTGTATCTAGCTTTATAGCCTGCGCGCCGGTATTACGTTTGAGATTATATTCACTGAGCTTACTTTTCTTTATAATGCCTTTACGAGTTATAAAAACAATAAAGCGATTTTCTTGCTTTGGATTGAGAATTACTGCGGCTGTGGCATTATCAGTAAGGCCACAAGCAGAGAGATACTGTTTTTCTCCAATAGCAAAAGCATTGAGTTTTGTATGATAATAATTTCCTTTATTATTAAAGAAAAGAATTGTATCTGTATTTTGGCCTATAAGATTATCGACGATAAATTCATCAGAGTCAAGCTTAAATTTTGCACCGACTCCACCGCGGCGCTGTGTAAAGAGACTGGACGTTTCTGTTACAAATACTGCACCTTTGTTGGTGAAAGAAATAGAAAGCTGTTTTTCTTCTACTACTTCATCTTCATCGGATGTAATATCCATAATTTTTGTGCGGCGCGCATCACCTAAAAGTTTAGAAATCTTTTGAAAACCTTTTTCTATTTCTTTATAGAAAAGATTTTGATTGTTGAGAATTGCATTGAGTTCATCACGTTTTTTCTCAAGTTCTGCTTTTTCTTTTTCGAGCTTTTCAACTTCTAGATGTGCAAGGCGCGCGAGTTTAAGATCGAGGACAGCTTTTGCTTGGACGTCATCAAGTAGAAATTGTTTTGTAAGTTCAATACGCGCAGCTTGTGAGGACGCACTAGACTTGATGACTTGAACTACTTCATCAATAGAAGCAAGACAAATCAGAAGCCCTTCGAGGATATGGATGCGGGCTTCTACTTCGTGAAGGTCGTATAGAAAACCACAGCGGTAAACGAGCTTCTCATGTTTTAAATGCTCTTCAAGCGCGGCCTTCCATCCAAAAACTTGCGGGAAGCGGCCATCACGTAGCATTGTCATATTAATGCCATAGTGGGATTGAAGCGAGGTGTTCTTATAAAGAGATTTAAGAACTTTTGTAGGGTTGGCCTTTTTGACGAGATAAATTTTTAAAAGAATTTTTTCTCCGGTGAGGTCGTTATAACGTTCAATACCAGGGTTATCTTCAGATTCGATTAGAGCATTAAGTTCTTCACGAATTGTAGAAGTATAAACATTATATGGGATTTCAGTCACTACAAAACAGTTATCTTTGGGGTCCCATTCAACCGTACTTCTTAATTTACAGGCCGCGCCCGTGCCGTTTTTTAAGGACTCTTTAACTTGGGATTCATTGAGTAAGGTTGCGCCTGTCGCAAAGTCCGGCGCGCAGTATATATCTTCAAAGTCTACATCCGGATTCCACAATAATTTTATAAGTGCTTCATTGACTTCTTTAATGTTGAATTGTGGGATCGAACTGGCTGCGCCGACTCCGATACCAAGAGAACCATTTACTATATTATAGTATCCTTTAGAGGGAAGGATTGCAGGATATTGCTTAGTATCATCATAGTTATCACGCCATTCTGCAATTGTATCTTTATCTATATCTTCAATGATATGATTAAAAATTTCTGCCAAGCGCGCGGAGGTATAACGGGGAGCAGACCAGTTACCAGTCATTTTTGCATCACCATTAGAACCTTCAACCTCAACAAGAGGATAGCGCATTGCAAAGTCTTGGCTCGCGCGCATTATAATACCTTCACAAGAAGTGTCGCCATGAATGTAATAGTCTGCCATAGCAAGACCAATTGCGTTATTTGTCTTTTTGAACGGCTTACTATGTATAAGTTTATTCTGATACATAGAATAGAAGATTTGACGTGCAGATGGCTTGAAGCAGTCACGCACGTCAGGAAGGGCGCGAGATTGGAGAACTGCTCCTGCGTAGGAGGTAAAAGCTGTATTTATAATTTCAGTCATTGTTTGGGACATCTTTAAAACCTCCTAATATTCTTTGCATTTGTAAATTATTTGCTTCATTTCGTTGACTTTTTAAAGTTATATAGAGATTTGTTGGATTGAGAGTAAAAGTAGCCATTCGTGGACCATATGCTATATCGTCATCATTTTTTACGCCCCAATCATCAATTACCATTTTTGCTTCAATAACGTCACCTAAATATTTAAAACTAAGGATAAAAGGTTCAAATGGTGTATTAAGGCGTAATATACTTATACCACAATGAGGACAGAACGTACTGGTATGTTCTATTTCATTTTCACAGTTAAAGCATTTCATATATCTTTTCCTTATATTTTTAATCGTTTTTTGCATTCTGGACAGTTTATAACTGTTTGTTCTATCCAATCTTTATCAAAATTAGGGTCGCTAAAATCAGCGACAACTTCATGACGAATATCTGATGCAGTATATGCAAAGGTACATCCGCACCTATCGCAAGTGATTTCACCTAGTTCGTATTTATCGCCATGCTTAATTATTCTCATAATTTTTATCCTCTATTATTCGTTCATATCTAACATAAGGAGTACACTGGCTAGTTAGTAAAGCCGCCCAGTTCATTCCAAGCATAAAGCCAATATCAAAATCTTTAGAATCAGCATATGTGGAGTTTTGTATATATTTTTTATACTCACCAGACATAATATTATTTACAATAAAAGTTTGAAATTCTTTTTGATCAATAAAAATACCAGTTAATTTTTCGTTTTCCATAATATATTCTCCTTCCATTCTATATCTAGTATATCATAAAAATTGAGAAAAGTCAAATTTGACTTTTCTCATTCTCTTATTGTCTGAAAATCTATTTTATTAAAAACATAATCTTTTCGGGGTTCACCATCTTTGCCCATTAAAGCTTCAAGTAGTGGAATAGAGTCCGAAACCGGCATTATCTGTTCAAAACGCTGAAACTCTGGGGAGAACATTGAGGCGCGGGCTTGGGATGGAGTTAAACTACCAAGACCTTTATTGCGCTGGACTTCACCTTTTACCTTTCCTTTGACTTTATTAAATTCGTCATCTGAGAAATAATAAGACTCTGTCTTGCCATTCTTTACTATATAGAGTGGAGAACGTAGCCAGTAGAGGCGGCCTTCTTGGATAAATTGTGGTGCGAGATATTGTAGACAGGCCATTATAAGAAGTGAGATATGGCTACCATCTGAATCTGAGTCAACACAAATCCCAAGTTTTCCATAGCGTAATTTAGAGGCGTTATATTTGCCGGGGATAATATTCATCGCGCTCAGTAGAAGCTTGATTTCTTCGTTTTGAAACACCTTTTCTTCGGGATTTGAAAGTGCATTAATAATTTTTCCACGGATTGCCATTAAACCATATTTCGTATAATCGCGCGCCTTCGATATGGAGCTGGCCGCGGAGTCTCCTTCAACTACTAACAGTATCGAATCTGGTCCAAGTTTTTCCGCGTCAAAGAGCTTATCGGAGGTAATCATTGACTTCTTTTGATTGCGTTCTATTTCTTTTGTGGCTTCAAGAACTTGCTTGCGCGCACGCTCGGCCGCGGCTTCTGCACGGGCAACCTTTGCAAGTAGTTCAACTACTTTCGCGAAATCATCAGGCCGGCGCGCTTGAAAATCTTTTAATGCATTAGAAATAGCCGTTGATGTTGCTGTACGTGCCTCCGGATTTGCAAGAGCAGTTTTCTGTTGATTTGTAAATTGTCCAAGTTTTACTTTTACACTTACGAAACCATCAAGTACATCTCGAATTGTATCACCATCATATTTAGTTTTGGCAAGAGAATTAAAAGTACGTGTGAGGGAAGATTTAAAACCACTAATAAAAGCTCCGCCATCGGGCATAAATAAATTATTTGCATAACCACGAATTTGACCTTTCTTGCTAACCCATTGAAGCGCAAGGTCAACTTTACAATCTGGTGTTTCATAATGATAAGAAAATGGTTTAGATAAACGATTATCTTTTGAAAGACCATCAATTAAGCCACTTTGTGAATAAAACTCTTCCTCTTCTCCATCTACTTTAAGATAAATATGAAGTCCAGTAGAAAACATGGCCATTTCTTTTAATGTATTTCTCAAAGTATTTATATCAATAAAAACGTCTCCATAAACCTTTTCATCTGGCTGGTACGAAATAAAAGTTCCAGTTGTATCAGAATGACCATATTGTTCTACCTCTGTTACTGCGTGCGCGCCTTCATCGTCAGATTCAAATCGTTGATGATAAATTGTACCATCACGTCTAACCCATACTTCCAGCCATTTAGCGGTATGGCAAACAATTTTGTTACCCTCACCATTAATACCAACGGCACTTGAATATACACCTTCAGTATGCTTGCCGCCAGAATGGGGGATTAAAAAGGCCGCAGTTAGTGAGTTCATTCCATCTTCACGGATGCCAACTGGAATGCCACGCATATTATCTACTACATCAATTCTTTTTTCTAATGTATTAATTTTTATTTTTAGTTGAGGTATTTGAGGTTTGTATACCTCATATTCGTCTTGTACATTTACAATTAATTCTCGAAGTCCAAGATTAATAGCTTCTTGGCGGTCTGCTGAAAGATACATACCTATTTTTTCACGGAAGGCGCGTCCTGGACTTAAAGAAATTATATCATCGGCTGTATATGTCATCAATAAATCTCCAATGTAATCCTTGTGTTGATTTTTGTTTGCCTCTAATTTGTCTACTTATAGTTTCACCTAAAATACCTGTTTGTCTTTCTGCTTCAGCAAGACTATCATATTTAATACCAGTTTCTACACATTCAACGCATTTTCTATGTTGTGCTTTTCTATTATTCTATTTATGTTCTTCTGTTTGTTTATAACCTTTTAAAGCATTACTAATTGCTTGTTTATGGGCTTCTGTTTTTGGCACACCTTTTCTGGTATTACTCATCTTAACTTTGGTTTCTTGTGAAGCTAATTTTGCATCTCCACCAGTACTTAAATTAAAGCCTTTGTTAATGGAATCATACTAAATTATATACTTTGTTTCTAATTCATTGGCTTCTGCTAAAGTAAGGTTACTGGCTAAAATTTCATGGTCAAAATTATTCCAACCATAATGTTGAATGGCGTTATAAAATTTAGTACAATTTTTGTATGCACTTGGTTTCCAACGTGTGGCTATATTATTTGTCTATCCAATATAAACCTATCCAGTCTATCTAAGAGTATGTTTGTAGATACAATGGGTGCGAACACCTTCTTTAAAAGAAAGCGATTGTATTTCATTTATTCCATATGATTCATTCATTTTTATACCTTCAATTCATCTGCGGCGTTAATTAAATCCTTTTTTCTTTCACAAACAAGATTTTCATGATGATTAAACGCTTCGTGTATAGTGTTAAATTTTTTAAAATCATCTAAACAATTATTACATAAAACTACAGCGTTGTCACCAAACCAGGTACCATTGAATTGATAAGTACCGTGTTCTCTATCAGTTGGTAAAAGAAAAGCTGGCCCGTTTTTTGTCACACGGCCGCACCTATCACAAAGTTTAATATACATTTTAAATGCTCCTTTTCCCATTCTATAATTCTATTATACCACTTTTCCTCAAAAAAGTCAAGTTTTATTTTTATAAGTTCACTTTTATTTAGGAGCATAGCGAGGTGAATACATAATGATTATTGGAACCACTCCAACCTTAACTCTCAAGCTAAAGCGTAGTTATAATATTGACCTTACGCATGTTACAAATGTTTATATTACATTAAAACAAGGCTCTACAGTTATAACCAAAACAGGTGCTAATATTGTTCTTGTTGATGGTAAAACAGTATAGTTTACTTTATCTCAAGAAGAATCCCTAAGCCTTGTTTTAGATAAAAATGTGGAAGTATAGCTTAACTGGACATATATTGAAAATAATACCGTCAAACGTGCTGCTACTAAAGTAATAGATTTAAATCTTGAAAAGCAGTTATTAAAGTAGGTGTTAACATAATGGCACAAGTTATTGAAGTATATCTTGATGCAGATTTATCTTATTAGGAATATGATGTAACTGCTTCACTTGATGAAGAATATGAGATAGAAGGTTGTGTTGAGGGTGATTTTTATTCGGGGGCAACAACAATTATTCCATCGCGAGTAAAACAAGTTTTAAATACGAGTGGGCGACTTCTTACTCAAGATATTGTTGTTGAAAGTATACCTTCAAATTATGGTTTAATTACTTGGAATGGAACTGTTTTGACAGTTTCCTAATGGAGGACATAATGGCTTAGAATGTAATAATTAATGGCGTAACTTATAATAATGTACCAGAAGTAAACATTCCGTTATCTGGTGGTGGTACGGCTAAATTTTTTGATGTATCTGACGCCACGGCCGCACAAGGAAGTATTTTAACTGGAACTACAGCCTATGTTGCTAATGGAAAAGTAACTGGTAATATGGCAAATAATGGTGATACTTCGGATGTTATTAGTACAAAAGCTGGTACTGTAACAATCCCTGCTGGGTATACTAGTGGAGGTACAGTATCTATTGCTAGCGCGCAATAGAATTTATTAATAAGTAGTAATATAAAAAATGGAGTAACTATTTTAGGAGTACAAGGCGATTCTATGGTTGTAGACACTACAATTGCAAGCGGTGGTGCGACTACGGGAGATATATTAAGCGGGCATAGTGCTTATGTAAATGGAGCTTTAGTTTCTGGTTCTGTAAGTATGCCAACGATTTCATAGGATAGTACTACCAAAGTTCTTAGCATTTCTTAAGGAGGCGGTATTATGCCTAATATAGCTCTTATGGGAGCGACATATCCAGATGTACCATCTATAATTTTACCAACAGATGATAATGGAACGGCGCAATTTTATTATATGGATGGTTCTTTAGCTTGGATGGGTAGAGATGTAGAATTAGTTGGTGAAAATTTTTATAGTAAAGTAGATACTATTGATAATACATTATATAATGGGTGGACGCCATCTAGTACTGCAAAAGCAATTGTAGCTTCAACAACTCTTTCTGATGCAAAATTTACAGCAACAGATGTAAATAATTATACATATTATTTAATATGGGAGTGTGGGGTTGATGTTGCATATACTGGTTCACCTACATTAAAAGCATTACCGATTTTGGCGCGGGCATGTATTATATAGGCTCTTGCTAAAAGACCTAGTTCTTGGGTAAATATAACTAATGCAGTTTTTGATTCAACTGTCAATTATAATACTTATACATCTTCATTTCTAAGATATTATGGCACAACGACAGGAACTCTAACATATACATATGCAGCGAGCTATGGATTATATTTTGGTGCAACAGCTCCTACTATTTCTTCTGCGTCAGCTGCATCTCCTACAATAACACCTAAAACTCCTACTCTTTCAGCAAGAGTATCAACTACATATATGTCTACTGTAAGTGCTAATGCTATTGATTAGGAAAATACAAAATGGTGGATACAAGGTACTAGAATTTATCGCGCAAAACGAGATATGTTTTTTGATGGTGTTTATAAAATGCTTATTACATCTATAAATGCTACTCCACCTGAACTTCCGCCAGAATTGGAAGAAGAATCGTAAAATATTTTAAAATAATTACCATTTAAAGGGGTGATTAGATGGAATTTATATAGGAAATTAGTCTTGAACTAAATTCAAATACTGCTTATACCACCATTGGCGCAAAACAAGGAGATGCAGATACCCGTGTTGTTAAAGTGCATTTAACACAAAATGGTGAGGATTACCCAATTCCCGAAGGTGTTTCAGCATATTTTCGTTTTAGGAAACCGGATGGTAAAGCGATTGTTAATAGAGTTTCTATTAATGATAATACTATTTCTCTAACTTTTAGTAAACAAACTTTGGCCGTGGCGGGCCGTGGCTATGGTGATATTACTTTATAGAGTGGTACAGAAATTTTATCAAGTGTTTCATTTATTCTTATTATTATGGCATCGCCTTCGGTAGCAGATGAGATTACTTCTAGTAGTGAGTTTGGATATTTAACTTCTGTTGTTGCCGATGCAAATAATATTATTTATGAAGCAGAAGCGTGGGCAGCAGGCACACGAGGTAATAATCCAGTTATTGGAGCAACATCTTTTACGCCATCTTTTGTCTCACCTGAAGGTGTAATTACTTCTGTTTCTGTAGTTGAAGCTTCTTTTTTTGAAAAAGTAAAACATGAAGCTGGTGTATAGCGTACTTTTATTTTTACATATGAAGGCGCAGAAAGCGCGACTGGTGCCTGGAGATTGGTAAGTGAAACGAATAATGGTAATACTCATAGTACAAGTGACCCAATTTTAATAGGTGATATTAGTAGCTATGGTATTTCATATGAAACGCTTAATGGTGTTTATCCAAATAATAACGATAAAATCATTGTATCTCTTAGTGAAAAAGACAACGCCTATGAAAATAATGCCAAATACTATGCTTTGTAGGCAGCCGCAAGCAAATCATCAATTGATAATTTAACTATTATTGCACATAGCATTCCAAATGAAATACCTGCGACTGTAAGTAAAACCACAGTTGATGACCATGTTTAGTTTGATTTTGGTATTCCAAAAGGAGATACGGGTAATGTTAATTTTATGACTTTTGAGATTGATGTAAATGCTAATAGTCCGACTTATGGTGAAGTTCTAATGTATCGTCCAACTGAAGTGCCAGACCAAATTAGTTTTACAATTATTGAAAGTGGAGAAAATGAAGGTTATTTAGGTTTATTAATAGACACGGAGGTTGTAACTAATGCCTAATCCTATAGTAACAGCAATAGGCCGTGTACAGCCAATCTATAAAGGTAATTGGGTGTCCGGCACATTGTATAAAAAATTAGATAATGTATATTGTTAGGGTAATACTTACGTATGTACTAATGATATAACAGATGAAGTCAAAACAATTTCGCCACCAACTCTCACAACTAATTGGCAATTAGTTGCTAGCAAAGGTGATACGGGTGGAATTGGGGACGTTATTGCATCAGCATCAGCATTACCAATGGGGGAACCAGCAACAGTAACTGCTTCTGTTTATGGTGACGACCCAACCGCACGAAATTTTAGTTTTGTTTTTGGTTTGCCAAAAGGTGACACTGGACCAATTGGTATTATAACCGCTACAGCCAGCGCATAGGCCCTTGCCGCCGGTGCCGACCCCACAGTAAATATTACATTAAATTCTGATGCATAGAGTGCTCATTTTAGTTTTGGCCTTCCCGCTGCGGATGGTCAAGGTGTTGCATTAGTAGATGGTGAAGGTCCGACTGGTAGTGCACGAAATGTTATTTTAAAAGCGGTTAAATATTCTGCCTAGACTTTAACTGATGAAGAGAAAACTATGGCTCGTGTAAATATCGGGGCATAGGCATCTGGTAATTATATGGCCGCTCCTAGTTCTATTACAACCGGTTAGTTTATTCAATATGATAATGGATATAAAGGAGTTACTATATATACCATTCCTGTAGGTGACGCAGGATAGGTAGGTCGTTATTTAAAAAAAGCAAGTCATACGGCAACAGCGGCTGATTTTGTTTGGGCTAATGTTCATGAAATCCCTGCAGGTGGTTCAAATGGAGCTATATTAACAAAGACAAGTAATGCAGATTATGATATAATATGGGAATCTGCTATGACTTCAGCAGAAGTAGATGCGATTGTTGGTGCTGATAGTAGTCGAAGTTCAACGTGAGGTGAGGTTCTATGATAAGAGGAACTACACCAACTCATACTTTTACTTTTAATAATTTAGACCCAACAACATTTAAAGTTTTAAATATTTACTATGCTCAATAGGGCGTAGAAATTTTATCAAAAAATAAAGACGATTGTACTTTTACAAGCTAGGAGACAGATGAAGGTATTATTTATAATGCATCTGTAACTCTTACACAAGAAGAGACCAAAGCTTTTAAGTCTAAATATGATGTAGAAATTCAATTGCGCGTTTTGACAGCAGATAATCAAGCTTTAGCAACAGGCAAATATAAATTATCAGTATGGGATGTCATTAATGACGAGTTGCTTGAATGAGATTAAAAGTTGAGTTCAATGAATTAAATTCTACATTACGTGCAAATTTTATTTAGACTAAATGTTTATTTGAAACAGATTTTGGTGAGGTAGTTTTAGTAAAAACAGATGATATTTACACTGGAGATTATGATGTTATACCTCGTGTATATCAATAGATATTACCTACTAAAGATAAAGTTATGGTAGATGATGTTACCATAGAAATTATACCACTTGCAAAAGTAACAAATCATAGTAACGGCTATACAGCTGTTATCGGATAAAATAGGAGGTAAAAATGCCTGATTATATTTCAAAAGTTGTATTTGGAAATACAACACTTATTGACTTAACAGATGATACTGTAGTTGCTTCTGCCATATTAAGTGGATATACTGCTCACAAAGCAGATGGCGCGCCAATTACAGGTTCTTGTACATATGATGCTAATACTAAAGATGCAACTGCAGCAGCTACAGAAATTTTAGCATCAAAAACTGCATATAAAAACGGTAGTAAAATAGTTGGTACTATGACCAATGTAGGTAAGTAGACTGGTGTTATTACTACTAAATCTCAATCTGTAAGTATTGCTTAGGGTTATCATGATGGCTCAGGTACAGTTTCTATTTCTGCGGCCGAGCAATCAAAACTTATTGCTGACAATATTCGTGAAGGTATTACGATTTTAGGCGTAACGGGTACTATGAGTGGTTCTGAAGATGTAAAAGCCACTTCACAAACTGTAACACCTTATACTACTGCAAAAACTTATGCGCCTACAGATTTTGGTGATTATAACTACTTTGCTGGTTTTAGTGTTGCATCTATTGCATATACTACCACAACAAATGCCGCTGGTGGTCTAACGGCTACTATTGGTACTGTTGCCCCATAAGGAGATAAGATATGAGTATCGTAAAAAGTGATGCGTTGAGTTATTTTTATAATAAAATAAAATAGGTTTTTGCACGAAGTGTTAATGGTGAGAAGCCGAATTTAGAAACTGGTGATATTACTATTACTAACGTTGAAACTGCTAATAATTTAGTTGGTGGAGACGCTGTTGAATGCTTCGGCCAGTTTAGTTTTCGTACTGCGGGTGGAGCTGTAAACGTTACATCGGGAGAAGCCAATTTAGCATATATAGAAGGTAATACAATACGTGTAGATAGTGTGGATGAGAATTGGGAAGTTGAAAGTACAAATAATTTAAATGCTGCGGTTACTAATGCAAGTGCATGGAGAAGTTAGATTAGTACCTCTGTTGAAGATTATACGTTTACTTTTATTAATTCACCACCAAATTCTGCATTATCATCACCTTATTGGACACCTAGTGAATCAGATAATATGTGGGCGCATAATGGTAATGCACTTAATATTTTAAGTTATGGCATTACTACAAATGCCACTATGCCTAGTTTGACTGCCGTTATTGCAAGTACAAGTATTAATACTATAACTCTTAATCCATATGTGTTTACGCAATAGATTTCTACTAGTGGCACACATGAATTTGTATGCATTGATGATGATAATTCTATCACTTGGTTTTACAATTCTGAAGAAGTTTCTTTGAATACTTATGGTATTAATATCAGTAGCGGTACTGCTGCGAGTGGTAATAAAATTACAATTACTTATGTAGTTGGCACTCCAGATAATACAAGTATTATTATAAATTATACAGCTCCTGAGTTGGGTACTTTAATTAATGCTAAACCTGTACAATTTATAGCAACTGGTTATAATCAATTTAATTTAAATGATAGTAGTCAAATTATTGAAAATGCGACTATTAATAGTAGTGGAGTAATTATAAGTAATACTGGTACTTATGTATGTTTTTGTAAAGCTTCTAGCGCTCCTTATTTAGGATATGTAGCATATACTCCAACTGGTACAATTATTACAGCAGGTTAGTGTAGTACGATACCAACTCTGAATACGTAGGTTGATATAGAATTAAAAAGTGACCTAGACTTAGAAGAGGAAAATTTATAGTCTCGTACAATTGAAACTAATGGTTATTTTGTGGTAGCAGTAAATACGATTACGGATTTATGTATTCATACTCGCTGGGACAATGAGGAAGACACAACAACTGGTGCTTATGTAGCTCCCTCTACTATTACTTTACCATTATATGCAACGGATGGCACTACACCACTAAATATTATTACTAATGGTATGTCATCAGTTGGTAGTGTCGCAGATAAATTTATTTTTGGTAGTAGTACTAATCCAATTGGTTCATATACTAAAAAAATTGGTATTGTCGAAAATAATAGTACTAATATGGCAGATATTATAGCATATAATACTAATTATATTTATGATGATAATACTATCTACTATGTATTAAAATCAGAAGATTAGGTAACGTATTAGATTTCATGCAGCGGTACTTACACTGTTAATGATTTTGGAACAGAAGAATTTGTTTATGCTGAGGGCGCAAATGAAGTACCATTACAAGTAGAAACCATTTATGGTGAAAACTTACGAAATAAACTCAAAAGCGATGTTGTTACTATTAGTACTCCATTAGAACTAGCATAGAGTATCGCCGTATTAAAGAATCTTGGATTCCAATTTAATTCTAATAATACACTAATTACAGATGGACCAGTTAAATTTGAATTTTATAAAATTGGTGATATATTTATTACTACTAATAATGGTAATCCATCAACATTATTAGGCTATGGTACTTGGTAGCATATTGATGCAAAGTTTTTATTAAGTGCAAGTAATAGTAATAATACTGGAACTTATGTTATTGGTGGACAAGACCTAGGTGCAGCTACTGTTACTTTAACATCAACATAGATGCCATCGCATACACATACACTAGCAATTAAAAAGAGTGTAGGCTCTGGTACTGGTAATACAGCAGTAAACTATGTTGCTGGCGCCGTTGGTTATTATACTAGCAGTACTGCAGGTGGAGGATAGCCTCATAATAATATGCCTCCATATTTTATTGTACATATTTGGAAGCGCATAACTTAATTACTGCAAAAATTAAAGAAAATAAATAAAGCCCTTCTCAATAATGAGAAGGGTTATTTTTCAATCTTCTAACAGAACTTAAGCATTATCCAACTTTCGTCTTCAAGTTGCCCCCATCCGTCCTGTTCTTTAAAAATGCCATAGATTCCTCGATTTGTAATAATACCTATAATACGTCCATTTACTGATGGCTCAGCGCGGTGACGTAAACTTGGATGTGTAATTTTTACTGTATAAATAGGTATTTTTATTAAATTTTGAATTGATTCGGCAGATACTACATTATCTTTTGACTCCTGGATTTGGGGTTCAATTTCAACATTTTCAAGCTTAATTTCTCCAGGAACACCTATACGCTAAGGTTTGCGTGCCATTAATATCACCTCAGATATAAGTTGAAAAAATTTGCTTTTTCTTTAAAAATATGATATAATATAATTAAAGAATAGGAAAATTATAATATAAGGTGGATATAATATGTTAGAAATAGGTATTCCTGTATATTAGGCTCGTGATACTTTACCAATTTTATTAGACTCATTGGTATCGCAAACAAGAAAAAAATTCATTGTTTGTCTTTCAATTGATGGAGATGGACAAGATTATAGTGATATTATAAATATATATGAGAATAGAGGATTAAATATAAGAGTTATTAATGCTAAAGAAAATGGTGGCCCAGGTATAGCACGACAGAGAGTATTAGATACTACTCAATGTGAGTTTTTAATGTTTGCTGATGCAGATGATATGTTGATGCCGCGCGCAGTAGAAATATTATTTAAAGGTATTACAACTGCAGGGTATGATATATTACGCTCTAGTTTTATTCGTGAGTCTGGTAACTCTACAAATGATATAGTATTAAATGCTCAATCAAATGTTGTAACTTGGTTTCACGGGAAAATTTATCGTGTGAATTATTTAAAGCGTATTAATGCGCATTTTTTACCGGATTTGCGTACAGATGAAGATGCATATTTTAATATTATTGCTTGGAACTGTACTGAAAATAAAGGGTACATAGATGAAATAACTTATATTTGGCGTGATAATGTTAATTCTGTAACTCGAAAAGGTAGTAAAACAGATTATTTTATTAGAACTCATATGAATTATATCTCTGGACAAGTACGAGCGCTTCCACGTATTTATGAATTAAATGGCTCACTTAATAACATTTTTGTAGCTAATACGCTTATCAATATTTATTATTACTATATGTAGGCTAAGTTTTATAAATGTGATGTAGAGGAAATGGATAACTGTATTAGTGCACTCGGTTCTGAACCGTGGATGGCGGCTTGGATGTCAGATGTAGCAGTATGGAATCATATTATTAATACGCTAAAAGTCGGTGCCGCATATGATAATAATATAATTGTATTCTTCCAAGAAGATTTCTTTACTTGGGTGACTCGTCTTATGAAAGGAGAAAAATAAAAATGATTGGATACGCTGGTGGCATTGATTGGATTAATGCTGAACCAATGAAATATTGGAGTTTCCCATCTTCTTATAAAGGAGATAAAAAAGCTGAAACTCGTAATATGATTTTTTCTGGCGATTATTGGGGCGCACTTAAAGTGGATGGTTATTATGAGCGTCTTATTAAAGATGAAGATGGTAATTGTTTTATGGTCGCGCGCAGCAAAAACGTAAAAGGAGAAGCAGTTAATAAATATGAGTGGGTTCCTCAACTTCATTCTTTTATGGAGAGTCTTCCGAATGGGACTGTTCTGCTTTCTGAATGTTATTTGCCGGGTAATGAAGGCTCACAGAAAATCACTGGACTTCTTGGGTGTTTAAAAGACCGTTGCATCGCGCGGCAGGCCGCAGGACAAAAACTTCATTTCTATATTTTTGATGTAATGGCTTTTGACAATCAAGACAAAACCAAAACACCGCTTGAAGATAGAGCTGAGCTTTTATGGTGCATGTCAGGCGACGAACATTATAAAAGTGAATATGTTGAGTGGGCCGAATATTTTAGTGGAGAAAAGCTTTGGAATGAACTTCAGAAGCTACTCGCAGATGGCCGTGAAGGTATGGTCATCATGCGCAAAGATGCCCCAGTTTATTTTAAACGGACGCCCGCGCGCGTGAGTCTCAAAATAAAGAAAGAACTTAGAGAAACTATTGATTGCTTCTTTACAGGGCGCGCGACTGCACCAACCAAAGACTATACAGGTAAAGAAATTGAATCTTGGCCTTATTGGGTGCATCAAGAAACAAATGAGCGGCTTCCAATTGGAAATCACTACTATGAGGCGTTTATGGAAGGCAAACCATATATTCCTGTTACTAAACCATATTACAATCACTGGGCTGGTAGTTTGGAAATTGGTCTTGTTGATGAGGCCGGCGCGATTGTGCCTATTGGTTATTTAAGTGGCCTTATAGATGAAATTAAGGCAAATTATAAAGATTATCAATATCGAGTAATTGAAGTCGGTGCGATGCAACTCACACCAGATGGCGCGCTTCGTCATGGAAAAATGTTGGGATGGCGCGATGACAAAATGTGGAGAGAATGCAATCTTTCACAACTTAAAACACTTTAAGAGCAGATTATAGTCTGCTCTTTTTTTAAGTCTCTTTACGAAATCTCTACTTTAAAGTATGAGTAAGGGTGAAGATTTGATTGAGCATCTACTACGAAAGAAGAAAGTAACTTATACCAAAGAAAAGAGTTTTCCTGGATTCCGTGGCGGAAAAATGCGTTTTGATTTTTATTTACCAAATATTTCTACTTTAATTGAAGTAGATGGTGAATAGCATTTTAGGTATAACTCTTATTTTTATGTCTCAAAAAAGGAATTTAATCATGCAAAGCAAAATGATTATTATAAAAATTCTTTTGCTCTCGCGCATGGATATAAATTATATCGTATTCCTTTTTGGGATTTACCAACTATTTAGCATTTTTCGGATATTTTTCAAGACAAATATTTGGTTAAAAGTAAATGGCATAATGACCAAATTTATCGCTAGTATTTATTGGAGGCACACTCAAGTGGGAGATTTAAGTAATGCTGCTAATTTAATTGTTTTAATAGGAGCGGTTATTGTAGCTATTAAAACTATATATGGATTCTTCAAAAAGCCGGTAGAAATTGTGCAAGAAAATGCACGATAGAACGAAGAAGAACATATAAAAGAAGTTTTAAAGGAAGAAATGCCAGACCTTCTTTCTAAGAACTGTGAACCTATATTGGCCTCTTTAAATGAAATCAAAGAAATGACATTAAATCAAGAAGAAAGGCTTGAACAGATGTAGAAATCTTTAGATTTATTAAATGTATCATAGCTTGATATGCTTCGTTATAATATGAATCGTTTATATTATAAATATCGTCCTTATAAAAAGATTCTAGACGCAGATAAACAAGCATTTTTAAAGCTATATCATGATTATAAAGATATGCATGGTAATACTTGGATTGATTCTTTATATAATGAAGTTATAGAATGGCCTATTGTGGCTTCATAGGATGAATTGAAAAATTGACATATGAATAAAAATATGATATAATATATACATAAGGGAGGAATTTTCTTATGTATATATTTTTTTCTATTTTGATATTTATTATAGGCATAATATTTTTTATTATTGGCATTAAAAAGTAGAATCAAGACTTAATAAAACTTGAAAAAACTAAAAGTGAGTATTTAGAAAATCGTATTAAAGATACTATAAAACGTTGTAATGATTTAGAACAATTACGTAAATAGTTAGAACTATAGCGTGATGCGGCTATACGTGAGTAGTCAATTGAAAAGAAACATTTAGAAGAATTACGTACTTATAGTCGCGAATTTTTACTTACAGAACGCAAGCGCACCGATTCTGAAATTGAAGCCATACGTTAGCTAAAAATGAAATAGCTATAGCAAGAATTTGAAGATAAGTATGCTAAATTAGAACATGACTTTACTGAAAGACGTAATGAAATAGATGCATAGCTTGCTGTCTGTCAAGATGAACTAAAGTCATTCCAAGATATCCAAGCTTCCATCAATGAAGCCGCGCGCCGTAAGCGTGAGATAGAAGAGCAAGAATCATTCTATTCTATTGATGTTTCTGAAAATGATAGAGAGGATATTTCTATACTTTAGTCTATGGATACTCGACTACATAATAGAGATGTAATACCTAAGCTCATATGGGAATTATTTATACGGCGCCCGACCCAAGAGATGATTAAACGTGTGGTTGGTAATGAAAAGGCGAGTGGTATTTATAAAATTACCTATAAGAATACAGGGGAAGCATACATTGGTAAAACAACAGATTTTGCAGTTCGATGGGCCAACCACATCAAAACTGCCATTGGACTTGAAGGGGCCGCGAGAGCTACGCTTCATAATCGTATGGCAAAAGATGGTATTTGGAATTATACTTTTGAAATCTTAGAACGTGTAGATAAAGAATCTCTTGCATCGCGAGAGTCTTATTATATCAATCTATATGGAACAAAATCACAACTCAATATGAAAGAAGGAAATAAAAATGGAACTTAGTAAACTTCAAAAACAAATAGTAAATGCAACAGAAGATAAAATTGTTGTATTAGCTGCAGCCGCAGCCGGCAAAACTGCGGTCCTAACTGAGCGGGCGCGTAAGCTTCTACGTGACGGCGTAAATCCCTCTGATATAGCTGTAATTACTTTTACAAATCTAGCAGCGCAAGAACTTCGTGACCGTTTAGCAGATGACTATAAAGACGGAATATATATAGGAACAATTCATGGTTTAGCTAATAAATTTCTTGTAACGCATGGTATTAGCACAGGCAAACTTATTGAAGATGAAAAATTTGATGAATTTTTTAGTCTTTTACAATAGAATCCAACTTGTGTGAGACATATACCAATTATTTTATTAGACGAGGCGCAGGATTCATCTTGGGAAGAATTTAATTTTATCTTTAATATGATACAACCAGACCAGTTTTTTGTATGCGGTGATATACGACAAAGTATTTATGGTTTTCGTGGCGCGCAGCCTCAGCTTTTAATGGAACTGGCAGAGGATTCTGGTGCAACACTTTATGATTTAAATGAAAATTATCGTAATGGTGCTAATATTTTATCATATGCAAAACGTATACTCGCGCGCGATGGTATGAAGGATTCTTCAATAGCAATGCGCCAAGGCGGTACTGTATACGAAGGTCCATGCGATGTAGAAAATATTGTTAAATGGATAGAGAAACATGGTACTTTTAAAGATTGGGCAATTCTTTGTTCAACTAATGATGAAATTAAATGGCTTATGGAAAAATTAGAAGAATATAGTATCCCAACCGTTACCTTTAAGCAAGGTAAAATGACAAAAAAACAGCTGGAGACCGCGATGAAAGACAATGTTGTAAAAGTCTTAACACGGCATTCAGCTAAGGGGTTGGAATTTCCATATGTAATTGTTTATAATCCTAGTTGGTGGGGTAATGAAGCAAGACGTGTTAATTATGTCGCTGCGACACGTGCACGCGATGTGTTGATGTGGCTTGAAACACCAAAAAAAGGAAAGAAAAAGTTTTTTGGCACAGACTAAGCTGTGCCAAAATTTTTTTTATTTATTAGGTAGTTTAAGTACATCACCAGGATGGATAGTGGATGTAACTTTTAAACCATTAAGTTTTGCAATCTCTGCAAATCTTAAACCATTTCCAAGTTCTTTTGATGCGATTTTCCAAAAACTATCGTTGAGTTGAACTACATAGGTTCTTTCTGTTGTAGTAGTAGGGGTAGTTGTTGTCGGCGTTTCCGGTTCGGCCGGCGCGCTAGCTGTGCCTTCAATATAGAGGTCTGATGCTTTAAATGGACTCATAATCGTCATGGTGCCATTTGCATTTTTATTTAATACTACTCTATCACCACTTACGCTTAATACAATCCAAATATCATTAATAACAAAATCTGGAACTTTTGTAGATGTATTATAATATGTAGCGCCTTCTTTAACCCGAACTTTATCTCCTTTTTGAAGTGAAGTTGGGGTTATTTGGACTGGGGTTTGTGTGGGAGTAGTTGTAGTTGGTTGAGTAGAGGTTCCAACTACTACGCTCCACTTTGGACGACCAAACCCAGCGATTATTTTATTACCTTTTTTATAAGTAATACGCATTACCTAATCACTAGCATTACCTTCGATAGTTGTAAGAGAAGTCCAGTTTTTACCTGAACCAGTGACACTTTCAACAATACCTGTATGGTTTATATCACCACCATAGTAAAAGAAAATCTAATCTCCCACTTCGGGATAATTATAGAAAGCACCATTATTTCTGTAATATGCTGCGCTTGTTTTACATAACGCTGAGGCGCGGCCGACCGTTTGGTATGTCATGGAGGCACCCTATTGCATTGTAAATGCATGAGTAAAACAATAATCTACAAAAACGTCACACCAGGGTTGATGTTGAAGTTCCCAACCATAAAATTGGTTATCCCAACTACCTTCAGCATATTTAATATAATTATTATAGCCTTCTTTATATCCTAACTCCGCGCGTGCCACTTTTAATAATCTTTCTTTTGCTTGAGCAATTGATGTTATAGTAGTGCTTTCTGATTCTGTTTCCGTTTCGACAGGCGTATCTTTAAAGTTTTTATAGTGCTTTAAAGCATAATTATAACGAGTGGAAAGATTTTTTACAGCTGGATTTTCCCACTAATTTAATAAAAGAGAGGTCAAACCATATAAATCTGTACTTGTTTTTAACTTTTTCCAAATTGATGGAAAATCTTCTTTTAGTTCTTTAATTAAAAAAGAAGTTTGTAATTTAACATCACCAATAGACTAATTTTTAGATTTTGAAAAATTTAATAACTTCTGTTTTCTTGTATAATAAGTCCATTGTGCCAAACCATATCCTGCGCTATCTTTTACAAAATTAGTATATGTGCCATTGTCTACAGCTTTTGTATATTCTGCATCGGACATTTTTAAAGAAGTATTATAAGAGTCTTGAAGGTTATTTGCGACAAACCCGCTTTCAGCTTCTATATTACCAAGCAAAGCGCAGGCGCCTTCGACGGTGATCCCATTTTTTATAAACCGCTCATATAGATATTTAATTGTCTCCTAAGATGTCATCTATTGTGTACTCCTCCTCCGCTGCGCGTTGTAATTCCATTAATTCTTTTTGTGATTGTTCATATTTTTGCTGTAACTCTTGTTCACGAGCACGCGTTTTTGCAGTTTTTATCCATCCCATAAAACCACATTCTCCAGTTACAGCTACAAAGAAACAGGTACATAATGTATCTGGTATTCCACCAGTTATCATATATGTCCAATACATTAATCCAGTAAAAATAATTACTGTAATATATAAAAGAACCAGAATAAAATCCATTGTTTTCTTTGCCATTGCATATTCCTCCATATATATAAGTAGAGAAAATTAGACAAAAATATAAAAAGCAGGAGATTACTCCTGCAATAATATATTATAAAATTCTTGGGATTTCATATCTAAGTCGTTCAAACTTGCATCATTATTTATGATGAAATCATATGTATAATTTTCTACATCATCATCTGAAGAGTTCCCATATTTTTCATCACCCGGCCGCCGTATAAGTAAAGAATATGTTTGGAATGGTAGGCCTTCGCATAGGCGCTTTATCTCTTTTGGCTCTCTACAATGAATAAATACATATCCAAATTCTTCTACGCCAAAACGCTACAATTCTAAGTAAAAGTCTAATGTGCGTTTAGCAACGTCTTTAAATGGTATGTCGCCCCAATATGTTGCCATTTCTTTAAGATTAGATAAATATTTACGGCTTAAATTAGCTTTAGAACCTGTCCATCCTAGAGAGCGAGCTATTTCTTTTATTTTATCAACTGTTGAAATATTTAATACATATTTTTCGCCTGCGTGAGAAGTAAAATACTATACAAAAGTATCCTTGCCGCAGCCACCTTTACCATTAATTATTATTACTTTCATTTACTATAATACTCCTTATATAGCTGAGAAATTTCTTCAAGTTTTACTTCGCTTTTTTCTGCAATTTCTTTTATAAGCTGGGCGCGCTCCTCCTTTGAACAGATATGTACTTTATTAGTTCCGAATAGTGCCATAACTTCATATGGAACTGTACGCAGCGCACGCTCTTTATAACGAAATTTCCAATATTTCCAAAGACTGGGTACGTATCCATATACCTTACATTTCTTTACAAAATTTGCAGCCAATGTGCAGATTCTGAAAAAGAAAAGGTCTTCAATATTGTTTGGGTCAAGGTCGCCAAGAACAAAATAGTCATATTGACGTTGTGCAGTTATAATACATATTAATAGACTATGAACAAATCTATCCCAACGTGTAATACGTTTATTCATTATGTATCCTCCATTAATTGTTTAAAAGAAATACCTCCTGCAAGTCCAGGTGATTGGTCACTATCCATAGGTATATATTGAGCATCAGCAAAAGCAGGGAACATAAATTCAAGCATTGCAAAGTTTGCAATGTCTATAAGGTACTCTGTATTATGGGTCTTCAGATAAAGTTCAAGCCGCTCCTGTATACATTTATATCCCTGTGCCAACTCAGGATAGTTTTTCTGCGGCGAGCCATATTTGAAATGAGATGTTACGATGGCATTTTCCATCTTTGTTACAAAAGTGCGAGAAAAATCTTTACTTAAAATTTCTTCTCTTGTCATGTTTTATCCTCCTTACTCGCGGGGATGATGGTGGGCATTTCCCTAACGCACAGTGCAGCCATTCCTGTCATCAGTCCGCCAATCCCTTTATGATTTTCCCCAGCGTTCAGAAAAAGTTTTTCCAGCTCGTCCAGATCGCCAAGCCGCCCATGCTCCGGGACAGGGACGAGAGGACACCATGGCTGAATTGGGTAATCAGTTACAAAACTCGTACGATTATCTATTCTGTCTGTCGCATAGCACCATCCTGCGACATTAAAGTGGCATTCATGACACCTAGTAGGCATCTTTATGCCTTTAATATAAACTCCCATGCATCAATCCCTCCGATAAAACCAAAATATAACTAAGAGCACTGCCGGGAACAGGATTTCAAACGCCCAAAATCCAAGGCAAAGCTTTATGAGTTCATCGCTCATTCTGTTTCCTCCTCTGGTATATGTTCAAACGATTTTACATAAATGCGATATGGCGAATCCAAAGTCTGCGCCACTTGCAATGCTTGCCAAAATTCTTCAAACACCGCAATGACTTTGCCCTCGTCACCGTTCTCCTTAACAAGAACAACCATGTTTTTCATGTTTCCTCCTTCGACGGGTCAGTGGGGATGATGGTGGGAGCGTTTCGAATAACTTCATACGCATCTTCCATGCCTCGCTTGTACATATGGGAATCGTCGCTATAGTTCATCCACTGTTTTATGATTTGATCTCTTACCCATAGCGTATCAATCAACCGTCCGTGCGGTGGGACGTGGACGAGAGGGCAATTAACGTGGCGTGTTTCTTCTCCACCCCATCCAACGCTCCATGACATAAACCCTACGCCGAGAACACGGCACTTCCATCTATCTACGCCTGTCACAGATTTAAAAACGCAGTCTACACAGCTTGTCGGCATCTCCATGCCGGGGATGTATATTCCGCTCATGTGTCATCCTCTTCCTCTTCTTCTAATTGTTCCTCTTCTTTAAGTATCTCCAAAACTAGAATTATCGCTCCAATAAATGAAATGGCCGCACCAATTAGACAGATTGCTAATACAGCCATAAAAATATATAATGCAATCATTTTACTTCTCCTTTTCTATCCAATTCTATACTTATATTATACCATAAAAATTTAAAAAAGTCAAATCTCTTACCTTATTAAAAACGCGCAGGCGCACGCGTGATTATAATATAAATTTTAAAAATTTTCAAGTTTTAATTAAAAGAAAAAAATTTGAAATTTTTTCAAAAAAGTGGTATAATAAATATAGAATAAGAAAGGAGTATAAAATGAATTGGTTAATACGTGGTGATACTCATGGGCGTTTTACATGGCTTGACTCAATGGTAGAAATGGTAGAATATGCTCCAGCTGAAACAAGTATTATAATCCTTGGCGATGCAGGTTTTAATTTTTATCTCAATAAGAGTGATAATAAACTAAAGCATTGGGTAAATCAACGTGGATATACTATTTATTGCCTACGTGGTAATCACGAGGCACGGCCGCGTGATGTATCCGGAATGATTATATGGTATGATCACAATATTAAAGGTGAAGTATATATTCAACTTGAGTACCCAAATATTCGTTATCTTTTAGATTGTGGCATATATCAATTTGGTAAATATAGATGTCTTTGTATTGGCGGTGCATATAGTGTTGATAAATACTATCGGCTCGCGCGCTTTGGATATACGGATGAAACAAACGTCTCTACTAAAAGCGGTTGGTTTAATAATGAACAGCTTACCAGATATGAGATGACTCAATATGAAGCATTTATTAGAGGTCAAAAAGTAGATTTTGTATTTACTCATACTTGTCCTTTAAGCTTCCAGCCAACTGACCTTTTTCTTGGCTTTGTAGACCAAACAAAAGTAGATAATACAATGGAAGTTTGGATGGAAAGCCTTAAAGACGGGTTTGACTGGAATGTTTGGTGTTTTGGTCATTATCATGCTGACCGTATAGAGCGGCCGCACGTAGAACAGTATTTTAATGACATTGAAGAATTAGATGGTATTTATGAACGTTGGGAAAGATATGATAAAACTAGTGAGTTAGATTGGTGGTTAAATAAAAGTCCCAATTTTTATATGGAGTAATAAATATGGAAGGAATTACTGTTTTAGCACAAAAAACAATAAATGTGGTTATAGGCCATACATGGGGATTTACTGGTATCAGTATTTTGGGAATTATTTTAATAGCTATGGGAATATTAGGTATCATTTTGATGACATGTGAGAAAGATTTTGATGGTTTAATGTTACTAATGTGCATTATAGCAATTGGTTTAGGTATATTAACATTTAGACTAAAGCCAATCAATGAAGAAGTTACTGAATATAAAGCCCTAATCAGTGACACTATAAGTTTTAATGAAATTTATGAAAAATATGTTGTTGAAGATAAAGAAGGAGAAATTTATACTATTCGCGAAAAGACCGCAATAGAAAAAGGTGAGTGAAATGTAATGAATGAATATTTAGTAACAACTTTATTTTTAGATAATACAAAAAGTGTACCAAAATCAGTAACGAAAACATATGACTATATCATAAATGAATCACTCTTTAATCAAATCGAAGTTGGCCCATCCGCTGGAAGTGATGGAACAACAGTATATTTAACTAGCTATAATATACAAAATACTGATGGTTATGATTATCGTGGTTCTAAAGTCGTTTTCTTAATGGTTAAGCCGTACAAACCAGAAAAAGGTGATAATTTAATAGCTCTTAAACGTATTTCAAAAATTGCAAATAAAGAAGAGATTGTTTGTTTAACATCACATTATAATAAACAATTATTACCAATTATAAATGAAAAAAATAAAAATGGTTGGTATAAATCAAAAACTAACTTGCTATTGGGGGTTTTATTTAATGCGGTAGGTGATAATGTGACATTTAATAGTAACATGGGTAATGTAAGTAATTGCTGTACGGCCTCATCTTCTATTAATATAGGTTCCGCTACAGGCGATGTATTGCGATATAATGGTGACAATTGGTTCACTACAACACCTTATACAACGACTGATTGGACAGTTACTCTTGGTAACTATCCAGCACAATCAGAGATAGATGAAATTAAAAAGCGTCTTGATAAAATAGAAAATAAAGATAAAAAGGAGAATAAAAAAATGTTTGATAGTCTTACAAAGAACTTAAAATGCGGCCGCGCGCAGGATGTGCGTATGTCAATCTATGGCCCTGCATTTAAAGGAGAGGACGGTAGCTGGTACTCTGTTGATATTGATGGCGAAATGACTGATGTATCTGATCTATTGTTCGATATGGATAGCTATTGCTATATGATGCCCGCGCCTAAGAGTGCAATTGTTGAAGGAGATTTTATTCTTCATAATGGACATTGGGTAAAAGTTATTGAATATAGTAATGGTTGTGTTATGAATGCTGTTGATACTTTTAATAAACAGTTTATTGTGCCTACTGTTACCAAGTCTCCATTTGGTTTTGAGTTTTATACCAAACTCGTTCAGCTTCTTGACTTCTCTAAAATGCCAATTAGCGCAGAAAATCCATTTGGTATGCTTCCTATGATGTTTATGTTGAATAACAAGAATGAAAAGGATATGCTTCCTATGCTGATGATGATGGGTACGCAGAATGGCGGCCTTAACTTTGATATGTCAAATCCTTTGATGATGTATCTTATAATGAAAGATGGGGATAATTCTAATCTGTTGCCTTTTTTGATGATGGGACAAATGCAAAAAAGTGAGTAATATACCCGATAAGGTATAAAAAAAATATTAAAAAAAATTTTTTATACCCAATCGGGTATAAAATTGGAGGTTTTATGAAAGCATATTTAGCAGGTTCTATCTTCTATTATGGGGATGAACTAAGAAATACTGTATGGGCCGCAAAATTGCGCGAAGCTTTTCCAGAAATGGATTTGTATAGTCCTATTGAGAATACAGATATTAATGGGCGTGAGGGTAAGAAAAAGTTTGGTAGCCCCGCGGACATCGCACGCGCTGATAATGAAAGGCTTGATAAGTCTGATATTTTGATTGCGTGTATTGATGGTGATGTGCTTCCTAGTGGTACATGTGCAGAAATCGGTAAATTCCATGAAAAAATTGCTAATGGCGATAATAAACTTTTGGTTGGTATTTGTACTGATAATCGTCAATGCTGTCTTACTTGGAGTGAAGCAAAAGATGTGGGCGGCCGCGATGTTGGTGCTCAGCAGTATAGCTATCAGAATATCTATGTAACCGGTCTTATTAAAGAAGTTGGGTATTTGGTAACTGATATTGACCAAGCAATTGAAAAAATCTTTAGATGGTTAAATGGTGAGTAAATGATTTACAAAGTAGATGATAAAGTTCCTTTTGGCAAACTTTTGTTATTTGGACTACAAATAATGCTTAGCTGTTTTACAGCAACAGCATTAATCGCACAGATATGCGGTGTGCCGCTATCTGGCGCATTTTTGGGAGCAGGTTTTGCAACAATTTTATATGCAGTTATAACTCGTTTCCGTTCTCCTATGTTTATATCTAACAGCGGTGCTTTTGTTGCACCAGTTCTTGCAGCCTTGGCGGCCGGAGGGTATATTGCAGTTGCGGTTGGTGGTGTAACAGCCTGCTTAGTATATTGTATTTTTGGTGCTGTTTTTAGTCGAATCGGCGTTGATAAACTCTATAAGTTTATGCCAAGAGTCTTAATAGGTAGTATTACTGTTGTAATTGGTATAAATCTTATGGGATTTATTACTGGGTATATTGGTGATACAGGTAATCTTGGTGTGGTGATTGCTTTTATTACTGTTGCGGCGATTGCACTTTCTAGCCATTATCTTAAAGGTACACTTTCATTGTTCCCATTCTTAATAGGAACTCTTGTAGGCTATATTGTGTCCATTCCATTCGGCCTTGTGGATTTTTCAAAATTTCAAGGTATTGGACTTTTTAATATTCCTGATTTAGCCTGCGCGCATTGGACTGCGGTCAGCTTCAAGAGTTTAATTCCTATTATTGTACTTTATATTGCCTTTACGATTAGCGCAATTTGTGAATGTTTAAGTGACCATGCAGTACTTGGAAATATTATTGGTGAAGACTTATATAAAAATCCCGGCCTTTCACGTATTTTTGTTGGTGAAGGGATAGCAAACTTGTCTACTGCATTTTTCGGCGGCTTGGGTGCGTGTAGCTATGGAGAAGGCGTGGGCGCAGTTGGATTTAGTAAATGTGCGTCTGTTACAGCCACCTTGATGGCAGCTTTGATGATGATGGCACTTGCGTTTCTTGAGCCAGTGCAAGCCTTTATAAGTTCGATTCCATCTTGTGTCATTGGCGGTGGTACAGCTTGTTTGCTGTATGGCTTTATAAGTGCAAGTGGTATTAAAACCTTAAAGAATGTTGATTTGGATAATCAAAAGAATCTTATTATTTGTTCTGTAGTATTGGCACTTGGTATTAGTGGTATTGTAATCGGTAATGAAGTATTCAGTTTAAGCGGTACTGCTTTAGCTCTCGTGGCTGGTATTATTTTGAATCTTGTATTAAAGGAGAAGACAAATGCTTAAATTAAAAGTAACAGAAGAGTGGCGTTGTGAGGACAAGAATGAGGCCGAGGCCTTCATCAAGGCTGCGCGCGAAGATAAAGGATATACTGTTGTAAAGGCAGGTTATACCCATAAGGAGAAAAAGGCCAAAGGTGAGATTGTAGACGAATGTGAGGTTGTTTCTATTACGAAGCAATATGCAACAGTATGGAACCTGTAAATTCACATACACGTATTAAACCACCTACATATTTTCTTTAGAATCCTGAAGATTGTAAGTATTATAAAAATGCGGATTGTCTCGGCGCGCGAGTCATTTCTAAGTGCGCGCCGGATGATTGTAATGAATTTTTAAACGCAAATCTGCCGCAAGTGATTACGCTTTGCGGCTCGACGCGTTTCAAAGAATAGTTTTTTGAAGCCGCACGCGATTTAACTCTTCAAGGATGGATAGTACTAATGCCTTTAGTATTTGGCCATTCTGGCGATACCATAACAGATGAAGAAAAATTAAAACTCGACGAATTACATCTTGAAAAAATTAGATTATCAAATGCAGTTTTTGTACTTAATATAGGAGGATATATCGGCGATTCTACGCGAAAGGAAATGGAGTTTGCATAGGCGCATGATATCCCAATTTATTTATATGAATGAAGATTATTTGGAGTTTAGTTTATTAGATGTGGATGATGAAAGTTTCTTAAAAGAAGAGGAAGAAATCATTTGTCGACATTGTAAATTAATTTCATATGTTGAATTTAATGCGCCAGAAGAAAAAGAAGTTGTAGATTTTTCAAATTATAGCTTTGAGACAAATGAAGGCTTCGTGCTATGGAGCTGTTTTTATAGTGAAGATGGTATT
>JAEEGL015149262.1_pt1 | contig 32159 bp, 30 predicted proteins | sample 9134231 | NCBI WGS metagenome assembly JAEEGL01 (sample SAMN16246548, study PRJNA631951) | gut metagenome | biome: gut microbiome; feature: rumen; material: fiber-attached | host: Bos | place: Iran: Karaj | collected 2018-10 | reverse complement strand
GGATTGTAGAACTGAGCACCTGGTTTCTGGGCTACGTTCATCGCAATTTTTCTGGCAAATGTGTTGCTCTTGCCTTCTATGAAATTGTCGAATGTCCACTGTCTGTTCAAATGATTCTCAAACGAACGTCTACGTACGGCAAACGGATCATAGCCAGGCTCCTGCAGCTTTGCCGGTTGAGATACAGATACCGACTCACTTTCATTGCGACTTGCAACGACCTTGACTCTCCACTTAAGGTTGACCTTGCCGAAACATCTTCCGATACATGCGGTAAGAATCTGAGAGAAATGATCCTCCAAATACGCGCGCACCATATCACTTTCTACAGCAAGCACTAGATTGCCGTCAGCAAAAGAGACTGGCACTATTGGCGCGAACCAAGTGACATATTGCTCGTCAGATACAATATCCTTAATACGCGAAAGGCATTCGCCCCATTTCGTCTGACATTCATTCAAGCTTTCATTCTGATCCTTCATAATTGCTATATTTTGTCCTAATTCGTGATTTACTCTTCGTGATTTAAATATTATTTGGCTGATTCTGACACTTCTGCGTCGCCCTTCTTCTTACGTGAGAATAGCGAGAATTGAACATATCGGCCAGGATTCTTTTCCAAGTCTTGCAACAACGAATTTGCGCTGTTCGCTGTGTTCGACAAGTTGTTATATAGAGAAGGGTCTTTTAGCAACAGACTAATCGAACCGCTTCCGTTTTGGATTTCATTAGATAGTGAGTTGAAACTAGCAAGTGTAGTGTTTACTTTTGTGAAAGTCAACTGGAAGTCCACCTGACTCAAGTTGTTTCCTACCTTGTTGAATGTGTTCACCATAGTACGGGCATCGCTCAACAATGGCTGTACCTCCGTCGACATCATAGCATTGAATTTTGCGGATGCTCCCTTCAAATTGTTTGTGATGTCGTAGAAATTAGATATCGACTGTGACAGTTTCTGGTCATTGCTTATCATGCTCAAAGAAAGCATCAAAGAATCTAGCTGTGGAATGATCTCTGCGACTCTCGGCATGATCTCATTAGAAACAGCATCAAGCATTCCTGGCACGAATAGCGACGGAATTGTGTCTCCACTCTTGTAATATTCACCTGAACCATCACACTTCAAATCAAGAGAAAGTGTGGCTCCACCCAAAAGTTCACAAGCAAGCAACGCCTTTGTTCCCTTTGGCAACACAAGCTGATTGTCACAATTTAGTCTGACCACTACAGGTGCGTTAGGATCTTTGTAGTTATAATCGATAGAATGCACATTTCCGACTGCCACACCACGCGACATGATCTTGCTTGACTCAAGCAGTCCGTTCACATTCTCAAATTTCACAAAATATAGATTGCTGGGGGTCATGACCTTGACACCCTTCAGATAATGTATTCCGAAGTAAAGTATAGCGACAGTGGCTATAACACATAAACCGATTAAAAATTCTCGACTATATTTAAAGTTCATTGTTATATAGTTTTTCTTTGTTCTTTATTTCAAATATGGACGGGCTTCAGCACCGACCAACTTTTCTCCGTTCTTGAACACCACGATAAAAGCATCTGGGAATTCCATTTTAGCTTTACTTCGTAGCAGCTGAGCATCCGAAAAAGTGGTCTCTTTACCATACATATATTTGTAGAGCCCACCTTCTTGCATCTCAATAGCCGGAGTACAGGTCTTGAATTTCGGTGAATTCGCTGGCAACTTTTTGTTTGACGAAAATAGTTGGACACGATACACAATTTCATCTTCAACAGACTCGTCCTTTACATCGTCAAGCGTCTTGCTCTTCTTTATGAATTCATCTTTGTACATCACAATTGCCTGATATATAGACAATGCGACTTTCTCCAAATTCTCTTCTTTCGACAGGTAATCTTCCTCTATCGTGTTGGAAAGATATCCCATTTCTATCAAAACTCCGGGCATCAATATATGTTTCAGCACCCAGAAATTTGCTTGTCTCACTTCTCTGTCGACACGGTCGGTATTCTCTTTGAATTGAGACTGGACCAACTGTGCCAATCTGATGCTCATCTCTCCTCCGCTGCCGGCATCGAGCATCATATTGCTGAATATGAAATTTTCATCCGTGTCGTCCTTGAAGTTATACTTGTTGCGGTAGTTCTCTTCAAGTTCAGCCACCTTGTTCTCTCGTACAGACACGTCATTTCTGCTCTCTCCCAAAGTGTAGGTTTCAAAACCATTCACTGCAGTCGATTCGGATGCGTTGGCATGGATCGAAATGAACAAGTCCGCCTGCGCTCTGTTGGCAATCTTAGGCCTTTCATCCAACGGAATGAAAAAATCCTTCTTTCTAGTGAAAATGACTTCAGTGTTTTCATCAGGTTTCAGGAGCTCGCCAACCCTCAGTGCGACTTTCAAATTCAAATCCTTTTCATAGATTTTCTTCTTTATTCCGATAGCTCCACAATCTCGACCACCATGGCCAGGATCTAGAACCACCTTGAACTTTTCAGCCGACACACACTGCAACGACAAAAACAGCGTTACAATAATGAAACTCACTATTTTATAAGTCAAAGCACGCATTGCACAAGAAAACACAATAGCAAAGATAAAAATAAATTTTTATTTCACCACCTCAAAATGCATCAAACAAATTATATCTTTAAACGATCCATAGTTGCGATCGGTATGCAACACCTCGTCAAATATATAATTATCAACCAGTTTTGATTCGGAATCCTTGTCAAAATATTGCTGAAAATCTTTTCTTAAAACTATCAAATAGCCATCCGACGGTTTTTCTTTGATAAATAAACGGACTCTATCATTTAAATAGTAGTCAAGTTCAAAAAAATGAAGCGGATTGCCGTTAGGTGTCAAGTCGTCGGGCAAGAAAGAATAGATCTCTCCCGTCGGAACGACTTTCTCTATATCCGCCGCAAATCTCTTCACACTTTTTGCATTCAGCACTGTCGGCAAATAGATGGCGTCCAACAATGCGAAAAATATTATGGAAAGAGCGACCATTGCGGTCGTCAACTTTTTTCGTGCGAAATAAACCACTAATGAAGTTGCTGCTATTATCGCAATTGCAAGTGTCGTTTTGCTGTAATTTGCCAATGCCGATACCATCGCGAAATCCAAATCTTTCTTTGGATAAACACTCTCCGGAACAATGCCTGCCACAAGTAATATGTGAATCACGAACACAGTGATTGTCAGGCCAATCAGGATGTTTTTGAAGATCTTGCAACATCTCGGAAACTCATTTGCCAGATACTTGATGTATTCGGCAATGAAGTACGCGATGAATGGGAATGATGGCATCAGGTAGACGCTTCTCTTGCTCTTCGGGATACAGAAAAACAATACGATCAACACCGCACACAGAAGTGTATACAATCTGACATCAGACATAGACACTAACTCATCATATTTTTTCTTGAACCATCCTTTTACTCCCAGCCCTTTTGCGAATGAATATGATTTCCATGGCAAAAAGAACAATGAGATAAGCAGGACAAATGTCCATGGCAGGAAGCCGGAAATCAGGTAAACAAAATTGATCACGGCTGGTCCTTCATGTGACTCATATGTCATTGTTCCGGTCAGACGGCCTACATTCTCTTCATACACAAGTGCCCAGAAACTGTCACCTCCCTGATTGTAAGCTGCGATATACCATAATGACGGTGCTATCATGGATATGATGGCAACCAACGCAAGTTTCCATACTATTGTCCAGAATTTGACTCTACGAATCATCAGGAAAACAGCGAATACAGCGCAAGGAAGGCATACTCCTATAGGTCCTTTCGTAAGTGTGGCGCAACTCATGGTGATGAGGGCCAACCAAGGTAGCTGTCTCATCCCGTCTTTCCACCATCTGAAAAGGAGATATTGTGAGCATACCATGGCCATTGTCAGCATCATGTCGACGCGGCAATTCATTCCTGCACGGTGAAGCTCAAATGTAGATAGTGAGACCATCGCTGTCAGCATAGCCAACTTTTTGTCGGAATATTTTGCATAGAATGCAAAAGTTGCGGCAATCATGGTCACAAAAGACAATGATGACGGAATTCGTGATGTGAACTCACTCACTCCACCCAAAATCAGAGATACAACAGCTATACACCAATGGAAAAAAGGAGGCTTGTACGGAATGTCGCCACCATTATTGATGGGAAGTATCCAATTGTCCTGCAACAACATGGAAAGGCTTACCACAGCCTCTCTAGGTTCTCCTTTTGTGTGAAATTCATTCAGACCAATGAATGGCAAAACAGTCAACAGGGCGACAATCGCTACAAATAACGTTGCCTTTTTTCTGTTCATAGAGTCTACCATCATCAATTACTATCTGCTTGTATATACGAAATCCAAACTTGGACGTTTTTTGTCATTTTCCACATTACTGGCATGCAAGCGTATTGCTGAAGTCATAAGATACTGTTTGTAACAAGTAGTGCTGCCAGCAGACATTCCGGTAACAGGCAGTAAAACCAAATCATCGAACACCTGCTTGTTTCCTTTCAAATATTGTTGGGCCGCAAACGCGATATCAAAAGAATATGAGGCAGAGGCAGTGTCGTATACCGCCACAAACGATTCAAGGGCGTCTGGACTTTCGTTGTTGTAGAAGAAATCCACTATCTTATCACGCTTTATCATCATAAGATATGAGTTAGGCGTTTTGCTCAGAAATGTCTTCCAATTTATTTTCTCTACCGGCAATTTGAATTTTGCCGCGTTAAACATCACATTCGACAAATTGTTTGCACCAACTGTTTTGACAATACTGTCTTTTACATCTTCAATAGGAATAGTCACGTTGGCGTATAAGCCAGCAGGAGTGAAGATATAGGAGTAGGGCTGTGTCTCCAGGTTCTTCAACTTTTCATCCAAATCAGGATGAGAGAACAAATTCACTTGATTTATACCTTTGTTAGCAGTAAGCAAAAAGCTAGATACCAATGGGTTGATATGGCTGCCATTTACCATGATGCTTCTTCCTGTGACTACAGTGTCTCTGTTGTCGTACTTTGTGTAGATGTCTGCGTCGAACGAATAATAAACCTGCAAACCTACTGAGGTACATGTGATTACAGCTCCTTCATTAAATGAATGGCTGATATAGAATCCTTTGTATAATTTGTTGAATTCATCCTGAGTAGAAATAGTCTTGTTGACGTAGACATCCATAAGTTTCTTGGCATATTCATCGTCAAGCTTGATTCTGATTGTCTTGTCTCCACAAATACGATAAGTGGCCTTGCCTAAAAGTATCGACTTGTCACAATAATCCTCCACTTTCATGTTGGAGTATGACGCGTTCATGCCAGGCAAAGTCTTGTTTAATTCGTATAGCTTGATTGATTGAAGAGCTGTACTGTCCCCTACATATTTATTGGAATACTGGATATAAAACACTACTGAGTCGACTCTTACATCGCGTCCGTTGCGGATCGACGAAATGTATCCATAATGGTCGTCAATAGAGTTCAATATTCCTATGCTGATTCCAGAAACTGAATTTGAGTTTGTCACGGTTGTGTCAGGTATCTGCAAATCACCAAGACGTCCGTCAATCTGAGTCATGAATTCAGCACGAGTGATGCCGAACACGTCGTCGGCATACTGTCCAAGATATAGATAATCGGATTTTGCTAAGACTGAATCACACTTTTCTGTGCCTGTAGAGCAGTATACTCTTGCTGAGTTAGTGGACAAAAAGTCCTCATCAGGTTGAATTGACAGACCAATTCCATCATCTTCATTACATGAAGTAAACACAAGAGCCAAAAGGCATGTGAAATATAAAAAGAATCTATTCATTACAATTTAGGACTACTTGCTACCTTATCATACAACGCATCAATAGGATCAACGTAATTTTCACCCTGGTATGGCACAAATCTGTCGCCCATATTCTGTAAATCAGCGATTAGGTCGGAGTTGATATTCTCACTTCCCTGTACCGCGCCATCCGAATACTTCAACGCAAAACGAGTGAGATCAACAAAACTTACCTCTTTGTCCTTGATGTCGGCAACGTCTTCATCAGAGATGCCATTTATCTTCAACTTTTCAGCGAATTTTGCGGAAAAATTATTCTTGAAGTCGTCATCGTATACTGAGTAAACGATGCGGGAATCCTTGAAGAAAGGATCATTGCTATAAGCACGCTTAATATAGATAGGGGCCAACGCTGAAATCCATCCATGACAATGGATCACATCCGGCGACCAACGGAGCTTCTTGACTGTCTCAAGCACTCCACGAAGGAAGAAAATCGCACGATCTTCGTTATCCTCAAACTCTCCATTTTCATCAGCAATGTCATACTTACGCTGGAAGAAATCCTCATTGTCAATAAAATAGACCTGCATGCGAGCCTGTTGTATTGAGGCAACCTTAATGATCAAAGGATGGTCGGTATCGTCAATACAAATATTCATGCCAGACAAACGGATAACCTCATGCAATTGGTTTCTTCGTTCGTTGATGTTTCCAAACTTAGGCATGAATATACGCACCTCCTTGCCTTTCTCAAGCACAGCCTGAGGAAGCTGCCTACACAAATCTGCTCGTACAGTCGACGGCAAATATGGGGTAATTTCTTGCGAAATGTATAAAACTTTTAATGCGCTCATCTGCGATTTTATAATTATAGGATATACAAAAGTAGTCAAAAATGCGCAAAGTTTGGTCGGTTTGACCAAAAAAATAATTTTTTATGTTCTATAATAACTTTTTAATGACTACTTTTGTGCGTCTTTAGCAAAAATATACGGACATGAAGATTGTAAAAAAAACATCTGAGTTAGAAGTTTTAGTTTCTTTATTCAAGGAATTAGGACTGAAAATCGGTTTGGTGCCGACTATGGGTGCACTTCACAACGGACATGCATCATTGGTAAAAAAGGCGGTTGCTGAAAACGACGTTGTTATCGTAAGTGTTTTTGTCAACCCGACTCAGTTTAACAATAAGAATGACTTGGCCACTTATCCACGCACAGTGGAAGCGGATTGCGCTTTGCTTGAGAGTTTGGGAGCCAACATCGCTTTCACACCTACTGTGGAGCAGATTTATCCTTACCCTGACACTCGTCAGTTTGATTTCACTCCACTCGACAAAGTGATGGAGGGACCAATGCGTCCAGGCCATTTCAACGGTGTCGCTCAGGTGGTTTCCCGCTTGTTTGATATCGCCCAGCCAAACAAGGCTTACTTCGGAGAAAAGGACTACCAGCAGTTGGCAATCATCCGTGAGATGGTCCGCCAATTCAACTATCCGATCGAAATCGTCGGATGCCCAATCATAAGAGAGGCTGACGGAATGGCATTGAGTAGCCGTAACACTCTTTTGTCTGCGAATGAGAGACAGATCGCAGTACGCATCTCACAGACCCTTGCAAAAAGCCAGTCTTTACTTAAAGAGAAAAGTGTCAAGGAATTGCAGCAATGGGTTATAGACGAGATCAACAAAGGTGGCGAACTTGAGGTTGAGTATTACGAAATCGTCAACGGCACAACGCTACAGCCAATCAGCAGCTGGAACGACTGTGATAATCCAGTAGGATGCATCACTGTATATTGCGGAAAGGTGAGACTAATCGACAATATCCAATATAAAAAATAAAAGACGATGTTTGTTCAGATTCTAAAATCAAAGATTCATAGAGCCGTTGTGACGGAAGCAAACCTAAACTACATCGGCAGCATCACAATCGATGCCGAGCTTTTGGATAAAGCAGGCATCCTGCCTAACGAAAAGGTTTATATCGTCAACAACAACAACGGAGAACGTTTCGAGACATACGTCATCCCAGGCGAAAGAAACTCTGGTGTCATCTGTCTTAACGGAGCTGCGGCAAGAAAGGCTGAGGTCGGCGACATCGTGATCATCATGGCTTACGGTTGGATGACTGAGGAAGAGGCTCAAACAAGACAACCTAAAATTGTCTTTTTGGATGCCAAAACAAACAATATCGTATAAAGTGATTTATTGTTGGACTAATCCTAATTTTCTGTTACCGTATTAAGTTTTACAAACAGACTTAGAACTCTTATAGAAAATCATTGCAGACTTAGGTTTGTGATGATTTTCTTTTTTTATTTGTGTGTATATGGGTGAATCGTGGCTCCCCCATACAAATGTCAAGAGGGTGTACCAAGCAATGATACACCCTCTTACGTTTTTCTTATGACTATAACTGAGTCTCTGGATATTGCTGCAGAGAATCTGCCATGTTATTTTATTTTGAATGAGATTCCGGCTTGAGCGTATGGGATACCGTTACCAGAGTCTGCACCAAACTCAGCTTTGAATCCGAATCCATCGGTCACGAAAAATCTCGCTCCAATAAATGGGCCGAAGCAGAATTTGTTGCGAGTAGGATTCTCACCATAGTAGCTATGGTAATCAAGACCATCCACATAGTCCCAAATCTTCCAGTGTCCGCCCATTAGCAAGCCTGCATATATATCAATGCGGTCTGTCGGGTCAAAGTGGAATGCACCTCGGAATGCCACAAAAACATTGTGCATTTCAGCGTCGTAGAAAAGAGATGAACTGTAGTAATAGCCGTGATAGTTGTAGCCATATTTGTGTCCCCACACGTCATATAGGTAGTAACTTGCCATACCTCCTAAAGATATTGCCATCTTGCCGCTCTTTCCTAAACTTCTTATTCCGCCATCAACGCATAAAGATAGAGGCGGAATCATTACTTCACGAAATTCGGTTCCAGAATGGGTAGGAGCACCGATTGTGATGTCCATTGCCACACTACCCTCGGTGAATGCTCCGCCTGCACCTTTCTTTTTGCCGCCTTTGGCAGGGGCTGAGAATGCTAACGAAGCACATAAAATGCCACAAGTTACTGTAAATAGTTTTCTCATCATTTTTATTGTTTCACTCAAAACACTGCAAAAAGTATGCCATTGCGTTTTTTGTTTTGCCGCAGGTTATACTTTTCTGCAAATTGTTAATAAATGGTTTCCGTTTTCATCTGTGGTGGCGATGATGTATTTGTCTCCGCCATCTTTTATTCCAAGTTTTTTTCTCAGTGCATCAGCCTGAAGCGGGAAATTCCTGCAAGTGATGTTTGCTCGTTTTATTCCTTCAAGATTTGCTTTGAGTTCTTTTTTGTTCATCGAGAAGGTCTTCTCCACTTCGAATTTTCTGCCAGGAAAATTTTCATATAATTCAACAGACGTGAATATATGGCTGAAAGGAGCTATTTTTTTTACTTTATCAGATGCCAGGCAATCGCTGATGTTGGCTTTTAGAATAGCGACGTTGGGCTCGTAGAGATAGGTGAGGGGAGTGCTGTATGCCGGGCAACCTGAATATGATGCCGTTGATTCCAGAATCTCCGTCTTCCCATCTGATTTGATGTTCGCTGCTACGATTCGCTTGAATTCTGCATCTTTTTTGCATACGAAAAGTAGTTCCTTGCATTCGTTTTCTACAGCTACCACGTGGACTTCTTCCACACAGCCTAAATCTCTTACTGCTGATTTGATGTCGAGCATCGGTGACAGTTTGAGCATCATACGGTCGCATTTGCTCAGCAACATGTCTTTAAGTGCCGCAACGTCTGGCTCACAATCTTTTATTTCCACGGTCTTGTTGCCGTTTTTGTCGCGGCGCGCAGGATCAAGGAAAACCAGGTCATAGTGAGACGACGATGCCTTTATCAGTTCGATGCCGTCTGCATTTGTTGCTGATACGTTCGTCGCACCGAGGACCTTGAAATTATGATATGCTATTCTGCATAGGTCCGCATTGCGTTCCACATATTCCGCTTTTTGAAAATTGCGGGAGATAAAGAAGAAGTCTATGCCGAAACCTGATGTCAGGTCTATCATTGTAGCACCATCGCCAGCAACTGATTGCTTATATAACGCCGTCTTTTCAGAAGAACATTGCTCCATTGAAAGTTTGACGGGATAAACTACATCTTCAGCGTTCGCGAATGTCGGCAATTTTACCTTGGCGATCTGACGGCCTTCAATCTGTTGTAAGGCGGCACGTATGTCAATGTCCTTGCTCGACGAGAATTTCAATGCCAACTTCGCCACATCATCATTTTGATGAGCGGAAATAAAGTCTAGTGTGTCGGCAGAGAAAAAATCTTGCATGGATTATGAGAATACGACGGTCTTGTTCTTATAGACCAATACTTTTCTGTCGATATGCTTCTCCACTGCACGGGATAGCACGATTTTCTCCAAATCCTCACCCTTGTGGATGAAACTTTTCACAGAATCTTTGTGTGTCACGCGAGCGACATCCTGTTCGATGATCGGACCTGCATCAAGTTCTGTAGTCACATAGTGAGATGTTGCACCGATAATCTTCACTCCTCTCTCAAATGCCTGGTGGTATGGCTTTGCTCCTACGAAAGCCGGCAAGAAAGAGTGGTGGATGTTGATAATCTTGTTTGGATAAGAGTTGATCATATTCTCACTGATGATCTGCATATATCTTGCAAGAACGATGAAGTCGATTTTGTTTTCAGCGAGAAGATCCATTTCCGCTTTCTCTATCTCAGCTTTGTTCTCCTTTGTCACATGGAACACATGGTAAGGAATGCCGAACTTCTCACCTACCCAAGCCAAGTCTGGATGGTTTGACACGATCAATGGAATATCTACATTAAGTTCACCTGCAGAATAGCGGGCAAGTATGTCGAACAAGCAGTGTGACATTTTAGATACGAATATTGCCATGCGAGGTTTGATGTCAGAGAAATACAGGTTGAACTGCATATCGTAACGTGAACCAAACAATGTCGAGAAGTATTCGTTCAGTTTGTCTCGAGGAATGAGAAAGTTGGTAAGATCCCATTCAATACGAGTGAAGAAAGTATTCTGCTGGTAATCCACGTGTTGGTCAAGGTAAAGGATGTTTCCCTTGTTCACGTTTATGAAGCTGGTCACTGCAGCCAAGATACCCTCCTGGTCAGGACAGTGAATAAGTAGTATAGCAGTGTTGCTTTTCTGTTCCATGTCAATTAATTTCTATTATTCTGCAAAAATAATATTTGTGACGGTGATATGCAATTATAAATGATAAATGCGGGGTGCAAAATGTATAAAAAACAAGAAGGAACGCTAATATTATTGCGTTCCTTCTTGATATTGATAGATGATATTTTATCTTATCAAAGTGAAATGTCCGAAATATTGTTTGTCGATTTCGTCGATTGTGATTTCATACCAATAGTCGGTGGCTGGCATTTTATTGCCATTGTATGTTCCATCCCAACCTTGTTCGAAATCCTGACCGCTTGAAGCATGTAATACTTTACCGTATCTGTCATAGATTCTGATTGTTGAGTTTGGATAAACATCCAGATTTTTAACAGTCCATACATCTTCTATTCCATCTCCGTTTGGAGAGAAGTATAGATCTGGTTCTGGTTGAGTCGCTTCAATTGAAATTTCCTGCTCAGCTATGCAACCTGTGCTGTCTTTGACTTGAAGCATATGCTTTCCGTAAGGCAGGTGGTCTTTTTTGTCAGAATTGCTTTCCAGAACGCCTAGGTCTTTGGTTCCTAGGTACATGTGGTATGGCATTGTTCCACTTGTCACTGTATATTCAACGCTTCTTTCGTCTGGGTTCACAGAATCCACACTTAGTTCAGGCATCGGATGGACAGTGATAGTTATTGATTCTTTTGCATGACAACCTTTTGCAGTCTTGTCTACATCCGAAGGCAAATCCAAATCGGCATAGATTGTGTATGTGGTTGTCTCATTCAAGTAAAGAGTCGGACTTATGACGTTTTGTGGAATTTCTGGATCCCAATAGTGGGTTGGTGTGTAAGTCGTTCCATTTTTAGAGTCGTAAGCCTTAAGACTAACCTCTATTGTGGATGGCTGTCCTTCACATACCTCATCTTGGTTTTGGAACATTCTTAGACGCAAAGAAATCTGTACTACTTCAATTGTCCAAACAGTGTCCATAGGACATCCAGATTCAGTGTATCCAGAGATTCTCTTTGTAAATGTTCCTGCGACCATGAATGAGTCTCCGAACAAAATCTGCTCTCTACAGATCAGAGTATCCATATGGATTTCTCCTCCTTCGTTGACAACCAAATGAAGTGTTGTAGTACTATCACAACCGTTGCTGGCTCCACCCTCTATCTTCTCAACTATGACGGTGTCGATAGGGTAGTTGTAAATTTTGCCGGCAAATTCATAGTTGTCTGATGGACAGACAGTAGCTGATTTTGTGATTTCAACAGGCTCAACAACTGTGATGTTTGGTGAGATTACACTGTCGCATCCCCAAATTGTTTCCAATTTTATGTCTGATCCCTTGTATGTTCCAGCCTTGTTGTAAGGAACACCATCATAAGAATCTCCCTTACATACTGTGACCTCTACCTCTTCTGCTTTTTTCGGATGTACGAAAATATACTGTTCATGACGGCAACCGTCTGAATCAAATTCGATTTTTATTTCGCCTGATTCATCTACTTCAGTGTAGTATTTATCCACATTGTCGTCGGTGATATATTTGTCTCCTTCGCATAGATGTTTAGGATCATCTTTCACATTTCCCTCTTCCACTTTTATATAGCGTGGCTGTACTTTTGTCGGACATCCAGATTCAGGATCTCTCTCTATGTAATCCTCGATTCTGATATTGCCTGGTGTAGGATATTCAGAGTTCATACATTGAGGAATGTACTCGCTATCCAATGGAATGAATGGTATGCACTTGATTTCGTATTGGATATCTTTACCTGGAATCTCTACTAATTGGTCATCTGCCTCTTTTGTGCTCAAAACATCACCATATTTTGTTGTGATTGTTGAGTCCTTGCACATTACAACATAAATTGTGTTCTTGTTCTCCTTCACCTCAAACGTTTTCTGGATAGAACAAAGATTGTTGCCGAAATTGTTGTCAGGTGAGATTACAAGTTTGTATGTGCCGTTATGCAATTCTTTTTCAAACGATGATATTTCATATTGCATATCACTACCTGCAGTATATGCACCGCTTGCTCCACTTATCTCTTCAAACTCAGAAGTGGTTTCGTTCTTTTTAAACCATTTGTACACTACATTGCTGTATGAAGAGCCGAAAAATGCGTCAAATTCATTCTGGTCATAGGATGCCGTCAATGTTGCTTTCTCTTTGTAGTAGAATTTGCTTGGTATGATAGTAACGGATGGCTGATGCACTGAAATGGTGATGTCATCCAACGCAATATCATAACCTGTTGTTGAGAATACTTCAATCGCCTCTACTAGAAAGTCGACTGATGTGATGCTGGAGTCATCAATTTTAAATGTTGTAGATAGTGGAACCCAATCAATGGAAGTTGAGTTTGAATTCTCTAGAGACAAAGACACGGTGTTGGATGCCAACACATTACCTCCTGCTAGAATTGAAACTTTTATTAGGTTCTTGGCTCCATGTCTTAAATCCAAATTGGCAACATGAGCTTCAAGCATGAATTCTACGCCGGCACAACTAACTGGCAAAACTTTTTTGTATAGCTTTACTGCATTTCCTTGTTTGCAGTCAAATGCCATAAAGTATCCAATGTTTTCATTGGAATTTGTGTGGTCGCCGCCAGGTGCCCATACAGGTGCTCCGGACAAACCGCCTAAACTTAAATCACCCCAGTTTGTCAGGTTGAACTCGACTCCGTTCTTTACACCTACTGTGGCTAGCTGAGTGGCTTTAATCAACATATATTTGCCAGCCTCGTAATTGCCGACCCAATCATACCATATCAAATCTGTTTCCAAATCTGATGGCTCTGTTTTACATATGGCATCTGCACTTGCATCGTTTCCACCGAAGTCTGTGGTGGAAACTTCTCTCCATTCCATCGCATTCGTGGAGACAGTCGTTGCTAATGCAACCAGTCCTAATAATATTTTAGTAAAATTCTTCATCATACTCGTAACCCTATTATTTTCATTCAATCAATTTCTTATTAGCAAAAATAATAAATTTTTAAATGGAGTATACTTTTTTTTGATTTTTTTAACTGTTGCCTATTGTATAACATAAAAACAAAACAAAAATGCCACGCCGTGATTAAATTAAACTCCTCTGAAATAAGGAATTGGGGTACGCGTTTACTTTGTAATCCTCCGTGCGATGCAAAACAAGGCTGCAAGCAACCTTGAGTCGAGGCCCGCCATTGTAAACGACAATTTCACCCGGAAAGTTGTTATAATTGTAAAGTTTAACAATCAATTGACGGCGTGGCATTACAAAAATAGCGTTTTTTGTCCATTCGGCAAGGGTTTACGTTTTTTTTCTTTAATTTTGTCTCTGCATTTTAATATGATATGGCAAATAAAGGTACTATATATCTGATCCCAAACACACTTGGCGATTGTGACATTGATAATCTGTTTCCACAATATAATTATGTGGTGATTCGTAAGTTGCGTCATTTTATCGTTGAAGATGTCCGTACTGTCCGCAGATTTTTAAAAAAGGTTGATAAGGATATTGATATTGACGCGTTGACTTTCTACACTTTGAACAAACACACGTCTCCGGAAGAAATATCGACTTTCCTGAACCCTCTCTTCGACGGTAATGACGTTGGCATAATCTCTGAAGCCGGTTGCCCTTGTGTGGCTGACCCAGGTGCTGAGGTGGTAAAAATCGCCCAGAGAAAGGATGTGAAGGTGGTTCCGTTGGTCGGCCCGTCGTCTATCCTTATGGGACTTATGGCTTCTGGCTTCAATGGACAGAGCTTTGCTTTCGTGGGCTATCTTCCGATTGAATCAGCTGACAGACTGAATGCGATAAAGAAACTTGAGCATCGCGCCTCAAGTGAACATCAGTCGCAGATTTTTATAGAGACTCCATATCGTAATATGAAGATGATGCAGATGCTTCTGCAGACTCTCCAGCCTAACACTCTGCTTTGCGTGGCCTGCGATGTGACTCTTGAAACAGAATATATTGTCACTAAGACTGTGGCTGAATGGAAAAAAATGACGTTGCCAGATCTGAACAAACGTCCTTCCATATTCATTTTATATAAATAAAAGGCGACGGAATAGCATTTCGCAATTTATATTTGTGTAATCAATTCAAATCCTTAACTTTGTAGGAAATATTTAGATACATTATAATTCCATGGAACAGAAAATACCATACAAAATTTATCTTTCGGAGGATGAAATCCCTACAGCTTGGTATAACCTTCGTGCTGATATGAAGAAGAAGCCAGCTCCGCTTCTAAACCCTGCCACATTAAAACCTCTTACTGCTGAAGAGTTGAGTGCTGTGTTCTGCAGTGAACTTGTCGCTCAGGAACTTGATGAGGATACTGCATTCGTGGCAATACCAGAGGAAATCCGTAATTTCTACAAGATGTACCGTCCTTCTCCAGTGGTTCGCGCTTACTGTCTTGAGAAGAAACTTGGTACTCCTGCTGAAATCTATTATAAGTTTGAGGGTAACAATACATCAGGTAGCCATAAACTTAATTCCGCAATCGCTCAGGCATACTACGCTAAGAAACAGGGATTGATCGGTGTCACTACAGAGACTGGCGCTGGACAGTGGGGTACTGCTCTTTCTATGGCGAGCGCATACTTCGGATTGGATTGTAAGGTGTTTATGGTGAAGTGCTCATACGAGCAGAAGCCATTCCGTCGTGAGGTGATGCGTACTTATGGAGCTACTGTCACTCCTTCTCCATCAAACACAACTGAAATCGGTCGCAAGATCCTTGCTGATTTCCCTGGCACAACAGGTAGCCTTGGATGCGCGATCTCTGAGGCTGTTGAGGTTGCCACTCACACTGAGGGTTATCGTTATGTGTTGGGTAGTGTGTTGAATCAGGTGCTTCTTCACCAGAGTGTGATCGGTCTTGAGGCTAAGAAGGCGTTGGATAAATATGGTGTTAAGCCAGATATCATTATCGGTTGTGCTGGTGGTGGTTCAAACCTTGGTGGACTTATCGCTCCGTTCATGGGTGAGAAGTTGAGAGGTGAGGCTGATTACAGAATCATCGCTGTTGAGCCTGCGTCTTGCCCAAGCTTCACTCGTGGAAAATATGCGTTTGACTTCTGTGATACAGGTAAGATCTGTCCGCTTGCTAAGATGTACACTCTTGGTAGTGGCTTTATCCCTTCTGCGAGCCATGCTGGAGGCCTTCGTTTCCACGGTATGTGTCCAACTCTTTCTGAACTATATGATCAGAAGATGATGGAGGCAGTGGCTGTTGAGCAGTCAAGCGTATTTGAGGCTGCTGAGATGTTCGCTCGTGTTGAGGGTATCCTTCCAGCACCAGAGAGCTCACACGCAATCCGTGTCGCAATCGATGAGGCTTTGAAATGTAAGGAGACGGGAGAGAAGAAGAAAATCTTGTTCGGCCTTACTGGTACTGGATATTTCGACCTTGTCGCTTACGAGAAGTATAACAATGGCGAAATGGGTGATTATATCCCAACTGATGAGGATATCCAGAAGGGTTGGGCTACAATGCCAAAGGTTGATCTATAAAATAAGTAGAGACGTGGTTAATCCCGTCTGCACTTTTGGAAAATATTGGAGACGCGAGCATTCACGTCTCCTTTTTTTATTAATTTTGCACGCGATAAACTAATCGACGAATTTGATTCGTAGGAAACTGACTAAACTTTTAATCAAAATGAAATTTAATTTTGTTAGATTTGCCTGTAGCTGCCTAACATTGATTGGTTTGACATCTACTGCAACAGCATCTGAGTATTACCGTCGCATTACTCCTGAAGAGTTGAAAAAGGAGAGAACGCAGAAAAAGTGTGAGTTCGTCTGGAGTGAGATGGGAGAGAGATTGATCACTGAAATGGCTGTTGATTATCAGAATGCACTTTTTGTCACTAATATGAATTCGGAATCGGATTCTAAGAAAGCAGAGATGCAGGAGATGATGAAAAATTATCCTACGGAATTCGGAATACGCTATACCCAATTGTTCGTTATTCCAGCAATCGACCAACTTGAGAATAGCCTTGACTTGGTGAGGGATACAATCTTGCCTTCCGCATTGAAACAAAATGGCTTTTACTACGATCCCGAAGAAAAACCAGCGGACAGTCTGATGATTGATCTGAAGAAAGACCCTTCGTCGACTGCATGCTATAAAGGAAAATATTATGAGGTATGGCAGTACAAAACTGATTCCGACAGAATGAAGACATCCATCGTCTACACTACGCTAGGCTATGAGAAGATAAAAATCCTTTATCGTGAGGAGGCGAATATCAAGGTTGATTATACCGAATTAAAAAACACATTCAGCAATGCCGCGGAACAACGCAAGGATATTCAGGAGGCACGTAAGGAACATCCGCTTGATTACGGCCAGTTTTTAGGAGAGGATTATCAATGGGTGTTGTGTGAGACTTGGCGTGAGGTGATTGTGAAACCAACGTCAAAGGAAGAAAAATAAATATGTAGGGGCGACCCTTGTGGCCGTCATTATGAAACAATAAAAGCCGGACTTAAGCCCGGCTTTATATTTTTAAGAATGTAACGAATTATTTTCCTACAGGCTGAGTAAGAGTTACATATCCATTCTTCAAGTTGATGAATTTAGCAATCTCTTCTCTGTCGATATGACCGCAGACACAAGTCTTCAAGTTTTCAGCAGCGCAGAACAGATAGACGTTCTGGCTTATGATTCCAGAGTCTGTGGCTCCGTAGAATGCTTTTCCGTTGTCGTCGAACCCTTCCATTTTGTCGTAGTTCGCAACATAAATCAAATCTACACTTGCGTTCGCATGGAATGGATTCTTTCCTGCCTGAGCACGGAAATCACCAGTGTTGACCAATTTCAACTTATGACCGACAGGCTGGTATAGGTAGACTGCCTTCTTTGTGCAGACGTAGATGTCGATCTCTTGAGCGTTTCTTGCTGTAGGTGCGGTCAGACGAGGATCGTCAGCTGATGGTCTGTTGACTCCTGATGCAGACCAAAGAAGGTTGGAGATAGTCTGGTCGGACAAAGCATCTGGAGTGAAGTTGCGGAATGTCGCGCGTGCTGACAAAGCGTCGTAGATAGGAGTGCCTCCGGTTGTTTGTGCTGCTGGAAGAATAATTGAGTCTGCAACCAAAGTGTCGATTGAGAAAACCTGACTTTCTGCAGTCGCATTGCATACTGATTTCGCTGTGTTTGTTGAGCCTGCATTTTCTGTCTTTCCGCATGACGATAGAGAGGAAAGTACGCAAGCAACTGAAAATACTGAAATTAATAATTTTTTCATGTTTTAGTGAGTGTTGAATTATTTATACAAGATCGAGAAACATTGTTTCCCAAGTCGAATGCAAATATACAAAATATTGTTGCAATTTTTTTTGCTTATTGTTGAAAATAATTTCTGTTGTAAGGATCGCCTTTGTATTGATTTGCAGAATATTGTGGCTTGATATCAATAAATTTTCATTTTTATTCATATAAATGCGGAAATGTGGATATTAATGACTAAATTTGCAAAAACAAAACAAACATTTATGACAGAAATAAAAGGTAAGTGGGCACTTGTCACAGGTGCATCACGAGGTATCGGAGCTTTGGCGGCTAAATTTCTAGCGGAAAGAGGCTGCAACGTCGTTCTTCAGAGTAGAAAGAAATCGCATCTTGACGCGGTTTTGGCGGAAGTTAAGAATATGGGTGTTGAGGCTTACTCTGTGGAGTGCCAGTTAGAAGACGACAAGGATGTTAAGCGTATGCTTAAGGAAATCGATGACAATGGAACAAACATTGAAATCGTTCTTAACAATGCAGGTATCCAAGTGACATATCGTGCTTATCCGGAGTACTATAATACTCCAGCGGAGGATTTTGTGGAGAGTCTGAAGGTCAACACAATTGCACCAATGCTCATTTGCTACCACTATTTGCCACGTATGATCAAGGCAGGTTTCGGTAGAATTGTGAATACGACAAGTGGTATCCGTCTTGAACCAGAGCAGGCTGCTTATTCAGCAAGTAAGGCTGGTCTTGACAAAATCACTATGGATCTGGCTTCTAAGATCGACGGTACTGATGTAGTGCTTAACCTTACAGATCCTGGTTGGTGCCGTACGGATTTGGGTGGCCCTAATGCTCCAAACGCACCTGAAAGTGCATTGCCAGGAGTCGTGTTGGGTGTGTTCGCGGATGACAGGAAGTCAGGCAGAATTATCTCAGCTCAGGATTATGCTGGAATGACGCTTGAACAGGCATTGGCAAAATTAAAGTAAGAATAATATTAGGATGTTAAGATTAGACATTTTTTAATAAAGAAGGAGAGTCAATCGACCCTCCTTTTTTTATTTTGTTATATTTAGACGTAACAAAGATGCCCTTGAGAATGTGTTTGGCTTGTTTGGGTGTATCATATATGTTCTGTATTGAAGTTTTTTTTCCTCTAATTAAAATCCTCTTTGGGTTATTTGCAAAATAAAATAAAAACACAAAAAAAATGTTAAGAGCTAGCGATAAGAGTTGCATATATATCAAATAAAAATTTGATTGTTTACATATTATCAATACATTTGCCGAAAGTAATACGATATTTCACTTTGTATTTAGGGTGGTTGCTTATAAAATTGTGATATGAGAAAAAAAACAACAAGTAAAATTTCGTGGTTTTTTTTCATTTTGTTTGGAATTAATATGCAGATAAGTGCACAGGAGTTCTTCTCAAATGAAAATGTAGTTTCTTTTTGTACAGAAGAGAATGATTTGGGAATTCTTTTTCCTGCAGGAACTTCTGGAGAAGAGGCATTTGATTTCATTAGTGGATGTTTGGAAACCTCATCGTCTCCACAATGGTTTATTATGCAAATCGATAACCCTGGTTTACTTGGAATCACTATAGAACATTCAGAAGGGTATGATGTTGATTTTGCTTGTTATGGACCATTCAAAGGAAAGAACAAGCAAGAGGTAATCAAAAGTATTAATAAAGACGTTGCAATATATGCTGTTGAGGATATGTATATATACGACGGAAATGGCTATTTAATATCAGACACATGTTATACTCAGAGTTATATTGACGAATACAATCGAGTAAAGACATTGTCAGATAGCATATATTATGATTGCTATAGCCAATTTTTCCAGCTTGATATATCTGATTTTGACAATATTTCTGAATACTTTGATTACTGTGAAAACGAAGAAGAAAAGTTCCATGCATGTATAGAAGAGACAGAACAGAAAGAACATGTGATATACCCTCCTGATCCTGTACAGTTTGATATGACAAATCCATGTTTCAGAGGTTATTATGATAATTATCCATTGGAAACCATGGTCGATTGTAGTTATAGTGCCAGTAGTAAGGAATTTTGTTACATCCCAGAAGCAAAAAATGGGGAGTGGTATTTATTCTTAGTAACAAACTACTCTCAAAAACCAGGCACAATTTCTTTTAATAAGACTGCGGGAACCGCAACAACCAATTGTAAGATTATTGTTGACGCTATGACTGTTGGTCCGGTGTGTGAAGGGGAATCTTTTGAATTGGATGTCAACAACGCTCCTGATGACGCTACATTCTTATGGACTGGACCTAAAGGATTTGTTTCTACAGAAAAGAATCCTACTATCTCCAATGCCACACAAGAGAATTCAGGTATATATACGGTTGTGATGGTTTCTAACGGTGTGTCTTCAGATGAAGTCGAGGTGCCTGTTGTGGTTAACAAACGACAAGTCGTTGATATAACGCAGAATATTCAAGAAGGCGAATCTTACATTTTCGGAGGTGAAATTTTAACGACTTCTGGAGAATATCAGAAGACATTTGTAAGTGAGACCACTGGTTGCGATAGTATTGTTAACCTTTCCCTTACGGTATTGGAAAAAGATTCTTTTGCCATTTCTAGTAATAGTCCTGTTTGTGAAGGAAATGCTATTTCTTTTAAGGTCCTCAACTCTCCTAAAAACGCAACGTTCTCTTGGACTGGTCCGAATGGATTTTCTTCTAAAGAAGAATCTCCGACTTTAGATAATGTGTCTGATGCAAACAGCGGAAAGTATTCGCTTTCTGTCACAGTAAATGGAATTGTCTTACCAACAGCTGAAACAGATGTTGTGGTCAACAAGATTCAGCATACAGAAATAGCGGACACTATTTTACAAGGCGAAACAATCTTGTTCAATGGCAAGCAATTGTCGGTCTCAGGCACATACCAAGACACATTTGTTAGTGCCAAGACTGGTTGTGATAGCATCGTCACTCTTATCTTAACTGTAGAAGAACTGAAAGATGCTATAATTTCTAATAACAGCCCATTGTGTGAGGGTGAACGTTTATGTCTCTACATTGAGGATGCTCCTGAAGGTGTGTCTTTTGAATGGACTGGACCAAACAGTTTTATGTCGACAGAACAAAACCCTACTATTGACGATGTTACAAATTTGAATTCGGGCATTTATTCCGTCAAATATAAATATAAAGAAAAATTATTCTCCTTGACGACACCTGTAGTAATTAATAGTGTCAAGAAACAGTATGTCAAGGACGTTATCAAGGGTGATGAAACCTATAAAATAGGAGATGTTGAATATTCTGAGGCTGGTGAATATACAGTCACACTAGTCAGTGAGTCTAATTGTGACAGCATCATTTATTTGACTCTTACACGAGCATACGAGGCTAAAGATGATCTTATACCTGAAATAATGTTCTCACCTAATTCGGATGGCGAAAATGACAGATGGATCATAAAGAATGTCGAATTATATTCTGACATTACTGTGACAATCTATAACAGAATGGGTAAGATTGTTAGAGAATTTAATGCCTATGATAATCTAGAAAACAGCTGGGACGGAAAAGATAACACAGGTAGAATCCTTCCGTCTACAGATTATTGGTATGTGATAGATGTGGAAGAAGCAGACAGACAGTATGTTGGTCATGTGACTTTGCTACATTGATGAATAGGATGGAATTAACTCAAAAAAGGAAGACTTTACTGTGAAGTCTTCCTTTTTTGTATGTGAAATTAAAACTTATGTCTTGCAGAGGTCAATCAAGCAGACGGTGGTAGTGGCAGAACAGCAGTTTGCCATTCTCGTCTCGCAAGTGGAATCCATTGCCTTCGCAATAGCGGAACATCTTGCAGTCGCCACACTCATCTTTCTTCATCCAACTGCGATCGCGGAACACTTGGTAGCGGTTGGTCCACACATCCCAGAAATCATCTGTGTAGATGTTGCCTTGGTTGTAGTTGGCTCTGATACTTGGACAGGCTGATATACTTCCGTCGGCAAGGATAGACCCAACATGTTTGCCTGCATTGCATTGGTAGAATGTGTCACGCACCTCCGTCTCATAGCCACCTAAGAATCCTTCGCATCCGTAGCTCACCTTTATTTTCCCTTCTTTACGTGTGTCTGCGATAAACTTCATCAGATCTGTAAACTGTCGGTCATTCAGCTGTAATTCCGGATTGTCTGCGGCTCGTCCTACAGGGAAAACAGTGAATATTCTCCATGCTTTTACTCCTATGCTGATGAGGAAATCCCTGAATTCGGCAAGTGAATCATAGTTCTTCTGGTTCGCACAAGTCACCACGTCGTAAATCAGATCTTTGTCTGCGACTAATAGTTTTATGGCTTCCACTGCGTGTTTGAATCCATTGGGTATGCGACGCATCCAGTCGTGAGCCTCTTCAAAACCATCCAGACTGATGGTGATGGAGTGCATTCCTGCCGCTTTCAGACGTTTCAAACGTTCTTCGTTGAGCAGATATCCGTTTGAGACGATGCCCCAAGGATATTCTCGTTTGTTCAGCTCTGTGCCGACATAGTCAATGTCCGGTCTGACAAGAGCTTCTCCACCAGTGAAGATGATGAAAGTTTTGTGGGTGTCCACATGTGGAGTCAGACTGTCTATCACTTTCAAGAAATCCTCAGCCGGCATATCTTTGCTGTTTGCTGTAGCTTTACAGTCGCTTCCGCAATGTCTGCATGCCGCATTACAACGCAAAGTACATTCCCAGAATAAAGTGCGCAGTACAGGAGCCGTATCTTTCCTTATCTTACGTGCAAGTTCTAAACCTAATCTTTTTCGGATAGAAATCTTCTTTTCTGCCATCCTTTATTTTTTCTTAAGAACGATGTCTATTTTGTTTTTAAGTATGGTTCCCCAGGTTCCTTCTTTTAAATGCTCCAAATCCTTTGATTGGACCTCTTTACGGATGGTGTCAGGTTCGTAGCCATCTTTGTTGGTGATTACCTCGTAGTTAAACTTTCCAGAACCATCTCCTCTCATGGCCACTTCATAGTTTCCTTTTTTGTCACTGACGGAAGCCTTGTTGAATTGACCGATTGTATCATTGTGTGTTGCACCAGTGGAATCTTGTCTTTCAATGATGACGTTAATATTCACGTTGACTTTGGCACCTTCTATTTTATTGCCATTTTCGTCTTGTACGGTACCGTTAGTTTTAAAAGTTGTATATGGACATCCATATTCATCTGGAGCCTCTTCTATTTCTGTACAACTTTGGGTTTGAAACCCTAATATTGCCAAAAAAGCGGTAAATAATTTTGAAGGTTTCATGACTATTTATTTTTCTTAAGCACGATGTTTATTTTGTGGGAAGCGATTGTCTCCCAAGTGTCTCCATCTTTGAATCTGATTTCAGATTTGTTTACTTCTTTGCGGATGGTGTCAGGTTCGTAGCCATCTTTGTCAGTGATGACTTCATAGTTTACTTTTTTGAAATCAACATCATCAATATCTTTATGAGTTGTTTCATAGTGTCCTTTTCTGTTTGTGAAGACAGTTTGTTTGCCGCATTTGATCGTGTCTGGATGTCTCTCTGCCGGATCAAGCTTATCAGTGATGATATCAATCTTCACGCTTACTTTTGCATCTTTTATGTTGTTCCCATTTTCGTCCTGTACAGTGCCGTTCGTCTTAAACGTTGTGTATGGGCATCCATATTCGCAGCTTTGCATCTGTAGGCCAAGCATTGCTAAAAGAGCGGCAAATAATCCTGATTTCTTCATTCCTGTTTTATTTTTTCTTTAGAACAATGTTTATTTCGTGGGTTGCAGTTGTCTCCCAATCCCCTGTGTCCTTGAATCTAAAGTCTGATTTGTTTACTTCTTTGCGGATGGTGTCAGGGGTGTAGCCATCTTTGTCGGTGATGACTTCATATTTTAATTTTTTATATTTATAATTGTCTAGATCTCTGTGAGATGTTTCGTAATGTCCTTTTTTATCGGTTGACGCAGTTTGTGGATCTAGACAAATGGAATCTCCATGTTGTCCGCCCATGTAATCTTGTCTTCCCGTAATGACATCAATTTTCACGTTGACTTTAGCACCTTGTATGTTATTGCCGTTTTCGTCTTTCACTGTGCCAGAGGTCTTATATGTGGTGTATGGACATCCATATTCGTCTTCTCCTGTACAGCTTAACATCTGAAATCCAAGTATGGCCAATAGCCAACTTAAAAGCTTTGTTAAATTCATATCTGTCTTTATTTATTCTTCTTTAGTACAATATTGATCTTATTCCAAGAGTCAGTTTCCTCGGATTTTAGATCCTCTTTTTTAATTTCTTTATGGAGAGTGTCTATTTTGTATCCATATTTGCTGGTTATGATTTCAATTTTAAGCTTTTCGTATTTGTCGATGTCTTCGCAACGCTCTTTTATTATTGGGAATGTCCCGTCGTCGTCACTGATTTCCATTTTATCGACTATCGCTTCTTTGTGCTCTGGTTTGGAGATAACAGTTTCAATTTTCATAGATACATCTGCTCTACGTATATTGTTGCCGTTTTCATCCGTTACGGTACCTGCTATGCCGAAAAATGTATATGGGCATCCATATTCAATTTCTTCATAGTCGTAGTTGTGGCAACCTTGCATTTGAAATCCAAGTATGGATAAAAGCCCTGCATATAGTTTAGATTTACTCATAGGCACCTCGTCGCATGAATTATTGTATTTGCAAATATAATTCATGCGCGTTGAACCTACAACATTTTTATGTTAAAAAATGTTGGACTACTATGGATGTTGTACTGTTTGTTTTATTTAATGAGTGCTGGATTGCTTAATCCTTATATTTGGTCGCATCAACCGCGACAATCTGATACCATTTTGATTTAGCCACATCCAATGATATATCCTTGTATTGTATTCCATTTGCGACGTAATATGCTTCGCCCTCTATCTCGATTTTCTCCGCATCACCTGGAATCCAGTCAACAATAGCTCCTACAGGTGGAATGACGACGTCGTACATCTTTATTGTTTGGTCATAAACGTAGAATGTGCCATAGTAATAGTAGTATGCTACGTTGTTAAATGTATATTTACGTCGTTCGGCAGGTATGGTGGGAACTTTAAATCCTACATGTGGCTTATGAATCTCATATGCGTCGTTTTTCTGCAGATAGAAGACTCCATTACGATAATAATAAATGCCATCAGAATGACTTATCTGAAAAGCATTTTTTGTGGCACGCCTTTTTGACACTTTTTCTCCGTAATGTGGTGAAGAAAAATTGTTGCCAGAATTTGTTTCTGTTGATGTTTTATGTTTAATCTCTTTGTAACCGTAGTAGCTCGGGTTCATATACTGTGGTAATAACCCAGGAGGCACTTCTCTGTCCAGATCAGATTTCGCGTCAGGAATATATACTGTAGCTTTACCCAATGAGTCCTTTTTCTGTTGTGAAGGGAAATTGTAGTCGTATAGATGACCATGAGCAATTCTATTCCGCTTTGCTGCACAAAGGTCGGCTGAACATAACAGCATACATATTGACAATGTGGCTAAAATTGACTTCTTCATTTTCATGGCGTTTGTTTTTATATATGATGCAAATAAAATAAAAAAATTGCACAAAAAGGACAAAATGATGAATTTATGAGTTTGGTCAAACTCATTTTTATATTTGGGTCTGCTAAACTTAAAATTATTATACGATTGAATTTCATCGCATAAAGCAAATGATTTATAAATGCTTATTCTTGCAAACTCGCAGTGATGGGTGGGGAAGGGCGTTCAGCTCTTTGTAATCCTCAATTTAGATGCCCCGTCTAATATATTAGATCAACTTAACAAAAAAAGTAGAGACGTGGATGTCCACGTCTCTACAAATATTGTTTTCTCAATCCTCAAATTACTTTGAGATCAAGTTCTTACCAGTCATTTCAGATGGCTGCTCAAGACCCATCACTGACAAGATTGATGGAGCAACGTCTGCCAATACACCGTTAGAAACCTTCACTGATTTAGCGTCGTTTGCAACGTAAACGAATGGCACTGGGTTAAGTGAGTGCGCTGTGTTTGGTGTTCCGTCTGGGTTGATTGCGTAATCGCAGTTTCCGTGGTCAGCGATGATGATTGTAGCGTAGTCTTCAGCAAGAGTAGCGTCTGTAACTTCCTTTACAACCTGATCCATAGCCTTAACTGCCTTCTCGATTGCATCATACTTACCTGTGTGACCAACCATATCTCCGTTTGCGAAGTTTACAACGATGAAGTCGAACTTCTGTGAGTGGATAGCCTCAACTAGCTTGTCTTTTACCTCGAATGCAGACATCTCCGGCTTCAAATCGTAAGTTGCAACCTTTGGTGAAGGAACCAAGATTCTCTCCTCTCCGTCGAATGGAGTCTCACGACCACCGTTCAAGAAGAATGTTACGTGAGCAAACTTCTCAGTCTCAGCTGTGTGAAGCTGCTTCTTGCCTTTGTTTGAAAGGTACTCAGCCAATGTGTTGCTTACGTTCTCCTTAGGGAATAGGATGTGAACGCCTGTGAATGAAGCGTCGTATGGAGTCATACAGTAGAACTGGATGTTTGGAATTGTCTTCATTCCCTGCTCTGGAACGTCGTTCTGTGACAATACGATTGTAAGCTCCTTAGCACGGTCGTTACGGTAGTTGAAGAAGATAACTACGTCACCCTCACCGATCTTTCCGTCTACAGATGTGTTTACGATTGGCTTAACGAACTCGTCAGTCACACCTGCGTCGTAGCTGTCCTGCATTGCCTTAACCATGTCTGTAGCTGGAGCTCCGATTCCGTTAACCAACAAATCGTATGCCTCTTTGATACGCTCCCAACGCTTGTCACGGTCCATTGCGTAGAAACGGCCGACGATAGATGCTATTGTACAGCCTGTCTTCTTTGCCTGTGCGCTAAGCTGCTCGATGAATCCTTTACCGCTCTTAGGGTCAGTGTCACGACCATCCATGAAACAGTGGATGAATGTCTTGTCTGCAACTCCGAATTCTTTTGCTATCTCACATAGCTTGAACAAGTGATCGAAAGATGAGTGTACACCACCTGTCGATGTCAAGCCCATATAGTGAACTTTCTTTCCTGTCTTTTTTGCATACTCAAATGCAGAAACAACCTCTGGGTTCTTCATGATTGAACCGTCTGCACAAGCACGGTTAATCTTTACAAGGTCTTGATATACAATACGTCCTGCACCGATATTCAAGTGTCCTACCTCTGAGTTACCCATCTGTCCGTCTGGCAAACCAACGTTCTCACCTGATGCCTGTAGCTGTGAGTTTGGATAGTTTGCTATCAATGCGTCCCAATTTGGTGTTGGTGTAGACGCGATTACGTCAGACTTAGTTTTGTTACCGATTCCCCAACCATCGAGGATCATCAACAATGCTTTTTTTCCCATTTTTATATACTTAATGTTTTATTTTCCTTTTTGTCTCAAGTTTCCAGCCTAACCTTTCACCTTCTCACTTTTTCCCTCTCTTCTATCTCTATTCTTTCCTTGGCAGGCTCATCTATTATCACAGCCTCCACGTCTTCTGCATCTTCTTTCATTCTCTTCATGCGTCGAGCACTCTCTTCATCATGCACCAAGACGCTGCCGTAATAGGATTCGTCTTCATCTGCCGACGAGTAAGACGATCGAGAATCGTCGCTATATTGTTGGTATTGTTGCTGTTGCCTTTTTGTGGCTTTGCCTATAAGGTTTGTTATGACCGTCTTCAGAATGATTGGGACGAGTAGCATAAAAAGTATGCCTATAAGCACCAGCATGAATAAAAACTTGATCATTTACTCTTCATTTTTTGTTGTTACTACTTCGTTTGCTGATATTTCGTTGACTTCCATGTTGTTGAAGTGCAGTACACGTCCTTCAAACATCTGAAGCCATCTCATATTATGAGTCGCCATCACCACCGCGGTCTTCTCACGCGATATCTTGTGAAGCAACGTCATGATATCTTTTCCTGTTTCTGCGTCAAGGTTTCCAGTAGGCTCGTCTGCAAGGATCATCTTTGGATCATTGAGCAATGCTCTTGCGATGACGACGCGTTGCTGCTCACCTCCCGACAACTCATGTGGCATCTTGTAGCCTTTGTTGTCCATACCTACGTAAGCCAGCACATTTGCGATTCTCTCCTTTCGCTCGTTTTTGTCGCTCACTTCTGTGGCTTTCAACACGAAGTCGAGATTTTTCTCTACGCTTCTGTCTGTCAGCAACTTGAAATCCTGGAATATGATTCCCAATTCCCTGCGGAGGTATGGAATCTCCTTACGCTTTATCTTGCGGATGTCGTAGTTGAGCACCATCGCACTGCCTGCTGATATCTCGGCATCTGCATATATAGATTTGAGAAACGAACTTTTTCCGCTTCCCACCTTACCTGTGAGGTAGACAAGTTCACCTACTCTGATCTGCTGTGTCAAATTCTTCAACACCGTCACCTCAGAGTGGTTGATTGAAACGTTTTTGTAGTCTAACAATATCTCGCTCACAGTTGTAAAGTATTAGTCTTTTGGTGCAATTTTCTTGATTTCGTTGATGTCGATGCCGTTTTCAGTAAGCATCTCAAGCAGATGGTAGAGTAGAGATCCGCTCTGCTCGATGATCTCCTCACGTGAACCTTTGGATGCTTTGATCACAGCCACCACAGCCTCCTCACCAAGGTTTTGAGCCACACGGTTTTTACCTTCTGCATGGTTCTTTCCTGCGTATGTAGATGGATCTGCTACGTCGGCCTTGATCTTCCTCTGTACAGCTTCAAGAGCGGTCATGCCACCTTCGTTGACCTCACCCCAGCATGTGTCTGTGCCTGTATGGCAAACAGGTCCGACAGGGTTGACACGGATAAGAAGAGTGTCGTTGTCGCAGTCGTTTTTGATGCTGACAAGGTTCAAGAAATTGCCGCTTGTCTCACCTTTGGTCCATAGCTTGTTGCGTGTGCGAGAAAAGAATGTCACTTTGCCAGTGGCAACAGTCTTCTCATACGCCTCTTTATTCATGAATCCAAGCATCAAAACCTTCAGTGTTGCATCGTCCTGGATGATAGCTGGCACAAGTCCACCAAGTTTATCGAAATCAATAGTCATATTCAATAGTTTTGTGCAAATTTATAAATAAATCGCCAAATTTTATGCGAGAAGTTTTGATATTTGTTCAAGAGTGATTTTGCCTTCGTAGATCGCCTTTCCTGTGATTACGGCTGGCACTCCGGCTTCGTCAAGCTCGATGATATCCTCAATCTTGCTGACACCTCCGCTTGCGATAAGGTATAGACCAGATTCTGCTGCAAGAATCTCTTTGTAAAGGTCTGTTGATGCTCCTTTCAACATTCCGTCTTTGCTGATATCTGTGCAGATCACTTTTGAAATTCCACGCTGACGGTATTGTGATATGAATGGGATAAGTGGCTCCTGAGTTGTCTCGATCCATCCGCCCACTGCGATCTTGCCATCCTTCGCGTCTGCTCCAAGAATGATTTTCTCTCCGCCAAACTTGTCGATCCATCCGCAGAATGTGTCTGGATCCTTCACGGCGATACTTCCGCCTGTGACCATTGACGCTCCGCTGTTGAAAGCTATCTTAAGATCTTCGTCACTCTTCAGACCTCCTCCGAAATCAATCACAAGGTTCGTTTTAGTTGCGATTGTCTCCAACACTTTATGGTTGACTATGTGGTGCGCCTTAGCTCCGTCAAGGTCGACAAGGTGAAGACGGCGAATACCTGCGTCTTCAAACTCTTTCGCAATCTCAAGAGGATTTTCGTTGTAAACTTTCTTCTGGTCGTAGTCTCCTTGGCTAAGACGGACACACTTGCCGTCAATAATATCAATAGCTGGAATTATTTCAATCATATAATCTTAATTTTCCGCAAATTTACGCAGTTTTTTTCATTTTTTTGAGATTTTAAGCGGAAAACAACTATAAAGTAAGTCGCTGGCCATTTATAGTACATCAATAGCTGAAAAAGGATGTCAGGATTATTAGCCCATTCTTAATTCTTAATTTGCAAAAAAATGCGTGATACGTTAATTTATTGGTTCATTCCCTCATAAAAGTGTGGTTTTTGATGATTTGATCCCTCATAAAAGTGTGGTTTTTTGTAGTTTGATCCCTCATAAAAATGTAAAAATCGTTGCTAAATCATTTATTATTAGTAATTTTGCATTGTATCTAAAATTGTGGCTGATGAAGAGGAATATTTACATGGAATTGAAGGCCTGGAAAGAAAATCCAAAACATAAACCTCTTGTGCTTTTGGGGGCAAGACAGGTGGGAAAAACGTACATCATAAAGGAGTTCGGAAAAAACGAATTTGAAAATATGGTGTATGTGAATTGCCATAATAATAGGTTTGCTGAGGGCTTGTTCGTCGATTTTAATATGGATCGCATTATCTATCAGTTGGAACAGGCAAATGAACAAAGGATTATTTCAGGAAAGACGCTGCTATTTTTCGACGAGATACAAGAGGTGCCAAATGGCATTTCGTCGCTAAAATATTTTTGTGAGGATAGACGAGATTTGCATGTGGTTGTGGCGGGTTCTTTATTGGGAATCTCCATACGAAAATACGAGAGTTATCCGGTGGGTAAGGTGAACGACTTGAGAATGTACCCGATGACTTTTGATGAGTTCTTGATGGCTAATGGTCGAGATCTGCTTGCCGACGCTGTCCGCAATTTGGATTGGGATTCAATGACATTGCAACACGAACTATTGACGGATTATCTCAGACAATATTATTTCTGTGGAGGTATGCCTGAGGCTGTATCAACATGGATTGAAAACCATGATGCCAAAGAGACAAGAGATGTACAACGTTCCATACTTGCCACTTATAGTAAGGATATGGGTAAACACACCAATGCTGAGGTGGTGCGTATAAGGCAGGTCTGGGATAGTATACCTGCTCAGCTGGCTAAGGAAAACAAGAAATTTGTGTTTGGTGCGATAAAGAAGGGCGCTAGAGCGGCTGATTTTGAAAAGGCGATCCAGTGGTTGACGGATGCGGGATTGGTGTATAAGGTGGCTAGAGTGACGAAACCGCAAGAACCATTGAAATTCTATGCTGACGATTCCGCATTCAAGATATATTTGTTGGATTGTGGTTTGCTGTCGTGTATGTGTGGAGCTCGATCGCGTGAAATGCTGATAGGAATGGATGTCTTTTCTGAATTCAAAGGGGCATTTACAGAGAATTATATTCTTTCTCAAATAAAATCCTTGGAACTACATGATGAAATGGATAAGAATATATTCTATTTTTCTAAGGATAGCAGTACTATGGAAGTCGATTTTATAGTCCAGGGAAATCGTCGTGTCATACCGACAGAGGCAAAGGCTGAAGAAAATGTGCGAGCCAAATCACTCCGCTTGTTTGTCACAGAAGAATTTAAGAATTTTGGCTTGAAAGGTCTTCGCATCTCAATGCTCCCATATAAAGATCAAGATTGGATGGAGAATATACCTTTATATTCGGCAGAAGCATATTTCAAGAATGAAGGTCTGGGCACAGACGAGTAGGATCTGAAAATTTAATTATAGACGTTGCTCATTCCCTCATAAAAATGTGGTTTTTGACCGGTTGATCCCTCATAAAAGTGTGAAAATTTGGATTAACTTGTAGATAATCAATAATCTAACAAATCTGATGGGGCGACCACCAATTGATCGAGACTCATGCCTCTTTTTTTGATGACATCTTCCATGCCGTTGATCTGATACTGACGTAGCTGTTTGGGCTTGCAAAGTTCTATTCCTAACTGTGATTTGTAGATGTCGTAGATTAACTCAGAGCAGTACCATTTGCCATTGTCGAACTTAAAGGCAAGGTCGTATGACTTCCCTAAGTATTTATTATATTTGATCTTAACCGGATCTTTTTTCACACGCATCATCTTCACCTTCTCG
>JAEEGL016614897.1_pt1 | contig 32160 bp, 29 predicted proteins | sample 9134231 | NCBI WGS metagenome assembly JAEEGL01 (sample SAMN16246548, study PRJNA631951) | gut metagenome | biome: gut microbiome; feature: rumen; material: fiber-attached | host: Bos | place: Iran: Karaj | collected 2018-10 | reverse complement strand
CCACGGTTCCAGCAGAGAGCTGCCACGGTAGGAGCGAGAAGCAGTGCGATACCGCAGTACGAGCTGTGCGTAGGCAGGCAGTTGTAGGTGTAGGCGAAGTTCCAGATATCGTAGATTACGATGTAAACCCAGGTCATGTCGGCCCAGATCATATCCTTCTTGTCCTTTGAGGGGTAGACGTTCCACCAGGCAGTCATACAGAGGATGTTCAGGATACCTGCGATTCCGTTCATAACGTTATGCCAGCCTCCGTAAAGCCACACGCCCTCGCTTGAGAGCCACCAGCTGTTCCAGCCGTTGATTGCGGACTCGAAATCTGACGCCACGGCAATGAGGATATTGATTGCCACTATCACAAACGGGAAAGGCTTGAACCAGTGCTTGGCTCCGATTCCCCATTTGTACTTAATCATCATAAATCCGATACATCCCGTGAGGGCTGCGTAAAGCTTGGCATAATGGAACCAGCCGTTCATATACATATAGGTCTGGTTCTTGAGTGCCCACTGAGCGCCTGATGCGGCTCCTATGGCTATTGCCAGGAAGTATACCGTAAGGATTGCAGGGATAACAAAGAACATTATGCGCCCGCCGGTCTTGGTCCTGCGGGCGAATTCATTGAGGAGGATGAGGCCGATAAGCACTACCAGCAGCATTCCCCATTGGGCGAGAGCGTGCTCGCCATAAACGTGAAAGAACATTTTAGTTAACAGTTAGGTTTATAGTTAGTAATTACGATGTTGCCATTTTGCGGCGGCGCTCCCTCAGCAGGGCGTAAACTGCCCAGCAGGCCGTGACTATTACGGACATAGGGACTCCTACCGTAAGCATTTCCTTTAGCATCACTTCCCCACCGCCCATTTTCTCAAGTGCGGTGAAGAACGGGAACCTCCAGGTGAGTTCTCCGTTTATGATATGGTCGACGACAAGCATCACCGATCCGCCCCAGAGCATCTTTTCCAATGCCGGGAGATTGCGCATCAGCACTGAAGAATCAGGCGATGATATCTTCTTTGAATTTAGTTTCCTGTAAACGCTGGTGGCCGCAGCCTGAACCAGGGGAACAATAAAACAAGCCATGGTTTATCGATTGTTAATTATTTGGTACTTCAATTTCTTTTATTTCAATTTCATTGCCTTGCAGCAGGAAGGTATTGCCACTGCTGCAGTAAGGACAGGTCTTCCCGTACCGGACGGTTTCGTACTCCCTGCCGCAGTCCTGGCAGTGAGTAACGGCGGGAACTGGGATGATCTTCAACTCGCTTCCTTTCAGAAGGGGCTCCTTGTCGGCAGCCCAGCGCCAGCAGTCAGTAAGGTATTCAGGCACCACCGTGGACACCTCTCCGATGTTCATCACCACGGCCGACACCTTGCTGACATTGTTCGACTCAGCCGCCTGCTTTACGTCACGGATTATGTAGAAGACTATTCCCAGTTCGTGCATTACTGTTTTTTCTTGAACAGGATCTTGCCGGTACGCTTTATCATATACGGGAGGATAGCGCTGAACTTGTCCTCTGAAATGACCATATTGCTGGCATCAGGGTTCTCACGGTACAGGTGGATTGCGTCGAAGGCGCACTTGGTGGTGCAGACGCCGCAGCCTATGCAGCGGTTCTCGTCCACCACTGAAGCGCCGCAGGACAGGCATCGTGCCGTCTCCTTGCGGACCTGGTCTTCGGTGAAGGTGAGGTGGTACTCGCGGAACTTGTCTTCGCGCTCTGCGCTGCCCTCTACCTGGCGGGAAGAATTGTCGTATGACTCGACGGAGATGTTGTCCTTGTCAAGTTCTATGAAGTCGCGCCTGTTGCGGCCTATTGTCATATGTCCGTGCTGTACGTAGCGATGCAGAGACTCTGCCGCCTCCTTGCCCGCAGCAATGGCGTCTATGGCGAATTTGGGGCCCGTATAGACGTCTCCGCCCACGAAGATGTCTTCCTCTGCGGTCTGGTACGTTAGCTTGTCTGCAACGGGATAAACGCCCCTGAAGAACTCGACCTTGGTATCCTTGAAGAGATCCTTCAGAATCACGGTCTGGCCGATGGCGAATATTACCATATCAGCATCCAGGGTGATGAGGTCGTTCTCGTCATAAGTCGGAGCGAACCTGCCGTCCTTGTCATAGACTGAAGTGCATTTCTTGAAGACGATTCCTTCTACCTTGTCCTTGCCCAGGACTTCCCTGGGTCCCCATCCGGGATTGATGACGACTCCGTCCTCTCGGGCCTCGCGCCTCTCTTCCGGTGAAGCTGGCATAATGTCTTCGGTTTCGAGGGACAGCATAGTAACTTGCTCGGCGCCGCTGCGCTTTGCTACGCGCGCTGCGTCTATTGCCACGTTTCCTCCGCCTACCACTACAACCTTGCCTGACAACTTAACGTTGCCGGTATTGGCCTTGTGAAGGAAGTCGATTGCGGTAGTGGTGCCAGGGATAGTCTCTCCGGCAATGCCCGGAAGCTTGCCTCCCTGGCATCCAATGGCCACATAGAAGCCCTTGTAGCCCTGCTCACGCAGCTGCTGGATGGTGACGTCCTTTCCAACTTCTACACCGGTCTTTATCTCGACGCCTATCTCACGCATTATGTCTATCTCTGCCTGGATGACGTCTTTCTCCAGCTTGTATGAAGGGATACCGTAGCGGAGCATTCCGCCGGGTTCCTCGTCCTTCTCGAATACTGTGGGATAGTAGCCCTGGGTTGCGAGATAGTAGGCGCAGCTGAGACCAGCGGGGCCAGCGCCTATGATGGCTATCTTCTCTTTCCAGCGTCCTCTGTTAGAAGCGACCACTATCTCAGGTACGAAGCGGTGCTCCGCATTCATATCCTGGTCGGCGATGAACTTCTTGACAGCGTCTATGGCAATAGGCTGGTCTATGGTACCGCGGGTGCAGGCGTCCTCGCAGCGTCTGTTGCAGACGCGTCCGCACACTGCAGGGAGCGGGTTCTCGCGCTTGATCAGCTCCAGGGCCTCCTTGTACTTGCCCTCGGCAGCTTTCTTCAGGTAGCCCTGGACTGCGATATGCGCCGGGCAAGCAGTCTTGCAGGGAGCGGTTCCGGTAGGATAGCAGTTTATGCGGTTCCTGTCGCGGTAATCCTCTGTCCATTTGTGAGGGCCCCACTTTGCGGCATCGGGCAGTTCCTGCTTGGGATACTGCACTTCGCCGCTCTTGGTGCAGAGTTTCTGCCCCAGCTTGACGGCTCCTGCAGGGCAGTATTCCACGCATCGGCCGCAGGCCACGCAGTTCTTGGGGTCGACCTTGGCCACATAGGCGCTGCGTGAGAGGTTGGGTGTATTGAACAGCTGTGATGTGCGGAGGGCGTTGCAGATCTTTACGTTGCAGTTGCAGATGGCGAAAATCTTGCCTTCTCCGTCTATGTTGGTCACCTGATGCACGTAGCCGTTGTCTTCTGCGCGCTTGAGGATTTCCATAGCCTCGTCGTAGGTGACGGCTCGTCCACGCTTTGTCTCGACAAGATACTCAGCCATATCGCCCACGCCAAGGCACCAGTCGTGGTAGTCGTCGGCGCAGCCTTCATCCAGTTTCTTGCGGCCGTAGCGGCAAGAGCAGATGCCTGCGGCGATATGGCCTTCGTAGCGCTTGAGCCAGTATGATATCTTCTCTATGTCGATGGACTCGTTTTCCATCGAGATGGCCTTCTCCACCGGAATCACGTGCATTCCTATTCCTGCTCCGCCCATAGGGACGAAGGGCGTAACCTTCTCAAGAGGCAGGAAGGTCATTCTCTCGAAGAACATTGCGAGTTCCGGATGGCGGTCCATCAGTTCGGTGTTCATATTGGTGTATTCGGCAGAGCCGGGCACGAACAGAGGGACCCAGTAGATTCTGTCTTCCCTGTTGTAGGTAGTGCCAGGGACGGGACCGTCCTTGGTGTACTTGTCACCGTAATCGTATTCCAGCATTCCGTAGAATGCAAGAGTGTCCAGAAGGTCGTCGAACGACTTGTCATCCGGGGTATAATGCTTCTCTGCATTCCACTGATGCAGAAGCTGATAAGTCCTGTGCTCGCGCACCTTGAGCATCTTCTTGGGCAGCATGTCCAAAAGCAGGTCAAGCGCCGCCTCACGTGTGGTTGCGTCCAGCTCGTCTTCGAAGATGCAGGCGAGGCCCCAGTACTCCGGGGCATCGGTGGTCATCTTTATCTTGCCGGGAACACGGTCTGTGACCTTGCGGACGAATTTCAATAATTTCGGGTTAGGGTTCTTGTCCCCTTTGTGCTTGGGGATGAACTTTGTTGACATTTCGGGCATATAGTGGTCTTAGTTTAGTTTTTCCAATCAATCACCTGCTCCTGGAGCCATTCTGCAAAGGAATCCACTCCCTCTCCCGTCTTTGCGCAGATAGGGATGACGCGGGCCTTGGGGTTACGCATATGGATGTATTCCTTGCATTTGTCCAGGTCGAAGTCAAAGTATGGAGCCACGTCCATCTTGTTAATGACCACGAGGTCGCAGACTGAGAACATAAGGGGGTACTTGAGAGGCTTGTCGTGGCCTTCAGGGACGGAGAGGATCATTGCGTTGCAAGCCGATCCGGTGTCGAACTCAGCAGGGCAAACCAGATTGCCTACATTTTCAAGGATTACGAGGTCAACGTCTTTCAGGTCCAGGTTGTCCAGGCCCTGGCGGGTCATCTCAGCGTCCAGGTGACACATACCTCCGGTATGGAGCTGGATGGACTGGATGCCAGTGGCCTCCTTTATCTTCACCGCGTCCACGTCGCTGTCTATGTCAGCCTCCATCACGGCAATGCGGAGCTTGTCCTTGAGCAGGTTTATGGTCTGTATCAGGGTGGTGGTCTTTCCGCTTCCTGGTGCGGACATCAGGTTCAGGAGGAAGACTCCCCTGCTTTTCAGTTCACTTCGGAGGGCGTCCGCGTCCTTCTCGTTCTCGGCGAAAACGCTTTTTTTAATCTCGATAACCTTAATCTGGTCCATATTGTAATCAGTACCGTCTATTTAAACGATACAATATACGCATTATTATCGGATTAACATTAATTTTTAAGAAAAGACCGTTTGTCAGATATGAAATAAAGTGCGTATATTTACACTGATGGACAGACCGGTGAACAGCCCAGAGGCAATGATTGCCACAATACGCAGGTATGGAGTGCTGCCGCTCTTCAGGAGCAGCATCCCGGGATGGTCAGTAGAAGAAATGACAGCGCCGGGATGCTGGTTCGACACAGAGGGCGTGCTGGGCCCCTGGGACTGGAAGGTGGACGCCGTGCAGCAGGGAGACATTGCCTATGGCAGGTTCATAGACGGAAAGGCCGCATTCGCCACAATCGACTGGTTCAGGCACCTGATGAACTGGCGCCGCAGCCTCCCCCGCTACCGGATGGCGCTGGGAGAGCGATACAAGGCAACAACCAACGGAGACCGCCTGAACAAAGCCTTCGCCCCCGCAATCCTCTCCGCCGTCAAGGCGTATGGAGAAATACGGGCGGAAGGCCTGCGCACAGTCTGCTCCCAGGCTGTCACGCCGTCCCTGCTAAAGAGCCTTGGCGCCAAGTACAAGCCGCTGCTGGTGCCGTCTGTCAAGAAGAACATTTACGACAGCACTGCACGCTTCCTCCAGATGGGAACTTGGCTTGTAGTCGGGGACATAGAACGAGTTTATCGTGGCGCTGACCTCACTTACAACGGCTGGCAACGCTCCTCCCTCACTACGCCGGACGAGCTGTTCGGCAACGGCAAAGCCGATGCGGACGCCCCTGCCTGGGCCAGGATGTTCGAGAGCGAGACCGGATATGGCTCAGACACTATGGAATGCCTGCCGGAAGAATCTCGGCAAAGGATTATCAGCCACATTATGGAACTGGTTCCAAATGCTACTGAAGACAAACTGAACATAATAATTTAAAACTGATTATATGGAAAATAAGGAATTCGCTTACAAAGGCTTTGTGCTCAACGGCTTCCTCGCGCTGCTGTTCACACTGGCCTTGCTTGCAGGAGCAATCTGCTGCTTCGCAAATGCGGGCACCCACCCCACCATGCCGCTGTTCGGAATCTTACTGGTATTCCTTTTCATCCTCAGCGTCAACGGCTTCATAAAGCTGGAACCAAACGAGGCAAAAGTACTGGTATTCTTTGGAAAATACAGTGGCACTTTCAGCCGTACCGGTTTTTACTGGGTCAATCCCCTGCTCAACAAGAAAAGCGTGAGCCTGCGCGCCCGCAACTTGAATCCTGAGCCCATCAAGGTGAACGACAAATCCGGAAACCCCGTGTTGATAGGAATGGTGCTGGTATGGAAACTCGAGAACACCTACAAGGCTCTGTTCGAGATTGACAGCCAGTCCCTAGCGCCCGTAGTAACCAACTCCAGAGGCGGCGCCAGCAGTTCCTTTGCAAATGCCTTCGAGAACTTCGTCCGCGTGCAGAGCGACGCCGCCCTGCGCCAGGTGGCCGGATGCTACGCCTATGACAATGCTGACTCGGCCGACGAACTCACCCTCCGCAGCAATGCCGAGGAGATTAACGAGCAGCTTGTACAGACGCTCAACGACCGCCTCTCGATGGCTGGCATCCACGTGACCGAGGCCAGGATCAACTATCTGGCTTATGCCCCGGAAATAGCCGCCGTGATGCTCCGCCGCCAGCAGGCAGACGCCATCATCGCCGCCAGGGAGAAGATAGTGGACGGAGCCGTAAGTATGGTCAAGATGGCTCTGGACAAGCTGCAGGACCAGGGCGTAGTCACCCTGGACGAGGACAAGAAAGCCTCTATGGTAAGCAACCTGCTGGTAGTGCTTTGCGGAGACGAGCCCGCCCAGCCTGTTGTTAATTCAGGCGGCCTTTCGTAGATTTGTAAAAGATAAAAGCCACAAATTATGTCACTCACCCTTCAATTAGTCATACGCCTGCTGGCAGCCACTTTCCTGGGCGCCCTCATCGGCTATGAGCGCGAACTCCGCGCCAAAGGCGCCGGAGTCAGGACTCACGTCCTGGTTGCATTGGGCGCTGCTCTATTCATGATAATCTCCCAGCACGGATTCGCCGGCGCAGAACGGTTCGACGCCGCCCGTGTAGCAGCAGGAGTGGTAACAGGCATCGGATTCCTCGGAGGAGGTATCATAATGAAGAAGAACCACGTGAGCGGCCTTACCACCGCCGCCGGCCTCTGGGTTACAGGAGCCATAGGAATGAGTGTAGGCTGCGGAATGTACCTTATGGCCGGAGTATGTACTTTCCTCGTACTGCTGTGCCTGGAAGCCCTGAACGCTTATTCCATAAAATTCGGGCAGAGAGAAGTGACGGCGGTATTCTCGTCTGAAGACGAGATGGCCTTGGTCAGCGCAGTGGAATCACTGGGCAAGCAGGCCGGACACTTCAACCTTTACAGGGAAAACGGCCTTTACAAGGTAGCTGTGGATATGAAAGTTTCAAAAAAGGAAACAGCCCTAGATCTTATGAAACGCCTGAGGAGTATCCCGGGCGTACAGCTGGACAGCATGGAGTAGGATCAGCATTTACTGAAAAAGGCGGCCATTGCATCCCGCATTTCGTAGAAGCGGGGCGTAAACTGGCCGTCTTTGTTCATATGCAGCCGGTGACCGGTTTCAGGACAGGCGTGATGCTCGCACGCTATCCCCTTTTCCAATGCTTTCTGATATATGGCATAGGTACCATACATCTTGTTGGAGAAAAGTCCCATAAGGAAGCTGAAACATCCCAGCCGGGACTGGAAAGGATATCCCTTCGAGTATGGCATTATAGGGTCGTTTTCTGACTGGAAAGACAGTATTGGAGTATCGGCATAGTCCAATACCTTCAAGTCGCTTACAGAGCCCCAAAAGTTACCTACGGCGCATATGCGAGCCCTCCCTGGGGCTAGCGGACGGAATGCCATATCCAGCGAGATCATTGCTCCGGCGCTGGTCCCGGCGGCGAAGACCCGTTCGGAGTCGATGCAAAGGTCTTCCCTTGAAAGGAGGTAGTCAAGCGCAGCGTCGGCATCTTCCAAAGCCCTGCGCTCCGCCTTACGCACTGAACACTTGAATGGCTTGAATCCCAATCTATAGTCAACAGAAGCCGCCACATAGCCCAAAGATGCGAAAAACCTGCACCATTCTGCCTGGCCGGCTTCTTCCTTGTTGCCTATATAAAAGGAACCGCCGTGAAACATCATCAGCAGCGGTCTCTTACCGGAAGTCGTTCCGGCGGGAATGTATATGTCCATCCTCAGGTCCAGGGGACGCTTCCTGAAAGATTTGGGAATGAGCTTGCGGACGGTTCCTGCAACCCCAACCGGGGCGCTTGTCCAGTAACCGTCAGCCTTGGCGTAGATCACGTCACGCTCTACCCGGACGTCAATCATCGTCACTATCTCCCATTATTATGATCAGACGGTCACCCGGGACAAGTTTCATACTTCCGTGAGGAACCAGGAACTTACCTTCACGGCGAACCATCATGACGCGGATACCGTGAGGCAGACTCAGGTCACGCAATGTCTCCCCCAGTTTAAGGTCGTCTTCCGTTACCGTATGGTCGCGAAGCATACCCATCTCTTCAGGGACGTCCATTCCGAAGGTTTCCACCTTGGCCTCTTCTTCATAGCTGAGTTTCAGCCACTTGGCCATAGGAGACAGAGTCATTCCCTGAACCAGCAGGGAAAGGAGCGTTATGAAGAACACAATGTTGAATATGTCCGTGCTGCCCTCGAGTCCTGCAACCACGGGACAAAGTGCGAAAAGGATGGGACCTGCGCCTTTGAGGCCTACCCAGGAAACGAAAGTCTTTGCCTTGGTAGTTATGTCGCGGAACGGCAAAAGGCATAAGAACACGCTGGCGGGACGGGCTACGAACATCATGAACAAGCCTATTAAAAGTGCAGGTATGGCGATGCTGCCGAACTCCGAAGGCCTTGCAAGCAGTCCAAGCATGAGGAACATCAGGAGCTGCATCAGCCAGGTCATCCCGTTGAAGAATTTCAGGATATCTTTCTTGTGGTGCACCTTGGCCTTGTTGCCTATTATTATCGCGCAGACGTACAATGCCAGAAGGCCGTTGCCGTACAGGATTGAAGCCAGACCGTTGGTGAAGAATCCGATACTGAGAATCAGGATTGAATACAGCTGTCCTCCGGGAAGCTTCACTTTCTCCAGGATGAACTTGGCTCCGTATCCCACTGCAAGTCCCACTGCCATTCCTACCGCCAGCTGCACCAGCAGGGTGATAACGCCTGTCCATACCGGAGAAAGGTGGCTGAGCGGCCCGGTCATCTTTGAAGAAAGCAGCTGCACCAGCAAGATGGTAAGCACGTATGCCATAGGGTCGTTACTTCCGGATTCCAACTCCAGCATAGGGCCGAGGTTCTGCCTCAGATGCATCTTCTTTCCCCTCAGGACAGAGAATACCGAGGCCGAATCAGTAGAAGACATCACGGCCGCCAGCAGGAAACATCCCATGAACGAAGAGCCCAGGACACCTATGTAACTACCTGCTACGTAATAGATGAAAACGCCTGTAAGCGCCGCTGTGAGAAACACTCCGACAGTCGACAGGAGGATACCCTGCCTGATAACCGGCTTTGTCTCTGAAAGTGACGTCTCCAGACCACCCGCGAACAGGATTATGGTCATAGCAAAGTGGCCTATGGACTCGGCCAGTTCGTAATCTTCGAATTCCAGGCCCAAGCCGTCCTCGCCGGCGAACATTCCCAGAAGGAGGAACAGCAGCAACGTAGGCGTACCTATGCGGGACCCCAGCTTGGTGATCATGATTGCCGCGAACACCAAGATGGATGCTATCAGAAGCAGATTGTCGGACAGCAGGTTCCCCGAGACTATCGATAGCGGGGTCATGCGTTCTCTATTTCAAACATATTCAGGAATCCGGTCATCATGAAGACGCTTCGGATATCGTCATTTATGTTCTTGATGATCACTTCACCGCCCTTTACTGCCGCAGCCTTGCGGAGGGAAAGGAAAATTCGAAGACCGGAGCTGGAAATATAGGTCAGTTCCGAGCAGTCCAGCACGATGGTCTTGTCGGCCTTGTCCTGGAGAGCCATGATCTCCGGACTCACTTCCTGTGAAGCCGGGGTATCCATCCTTCCTTTGAGGGTTACCGTAATGACGGAATTGATTTCTTTGATTTCGATTTCCATATGTCAGATAGTTTTAGTCATTGATAGAATATTCTTTTCGTCAGTCCTCTTGTAATGGACTTCATCCATAATGCTACGTACAAGATGTATTCCCAAACCGCCGATCGGCCGCTCGTCAAGGCCCTTGTCAGTGTCCACTTCGGGAACGGCAGTAGGATCGAAAGGCCTTCCGCTGTCAGAGACTATGAAGTCCAGGGACTTCTCCCTGAGTATGGCCTCGATGGTGACAAGGCCGTCGGCTCCTTTAGGATATGCGTAAAGTATTACATTGGTCACAGCCTCCTCCAGGGCCAGGTTCAGGCTCATCGAGAGACTCTGGTTCAGATGTTTCTCTTCGGCAATCGTCAAGATGAACTCGGCCAGCTGGGGTATCTGCTGGATGTCATTGTGAAGCACCAGACGGCGTTCTTTCACTTTGTTGTCTTCGTTTCCCATATAACGGATTATCAAAAGGGTGAGGTCGTCACTGTGTTCCGCATCTCCGACAAATGCAGTGACTCCGTCTATAATACTTTCCTGATTGGATTCGGCGCTGACGCCGCTGGAGAGCAGATCCTTAGCGCGTTTCGTGCCAAAGAGTTCGTGGGAGGCGTTCTCGGCCTCGGTGAGGCCGTCGGTGTACAGGAACAACGTGGATCCTGCACTCAGCGTAACTTCCTGCTCACGGTAAACCATATCGGCCTTCACGCCTAAAGGAAGGTTGGGCATGACTGACAGTTCCTCTACCGGGCCGTCGAGGATGAACGGGGCGTTATGACCGGCGTTGCAGTACCGTATATGGCCGTTGTTAAGGTCCAGGACTCCGCAGAAGAAGGTCACGAACATATCGTTGTCGTTCATGTCGGACATGCTCTCGTTCATCAGGGAGACTATGCGCATCGGGTTGGTCTCGTGGGCGGTCACTGAGCGGAAAAGGCTTCTGGTGACGGCCATCACAAGCGCCGCCGGCACACCTTTGCCAGAAACGTCTCCTATGCAGAAATACAGTTTGTCGTTACGGATGAAGAAATCGTACAGGTCTCCGCCAACCTCCTTGGCCGATAACATAGCCGCTGTCATATCTATCTCTTTCCTTTCAGGGAAAGGAGGGAACGTCTTGGGTATCATTGACATCTGGATGTCGCGGGCGATGCGGAGCTCGTTGTCCAGCTTGTCCTTTTTCGATTGTACCAGTGCCAGATGGCTCTGGTCCTTGACGGATTTCATTGCTATAATGGCCAGCAGCGCAAGACCCAGAAGCTGAAGCAGGGATATAAGCCAGGTGATCCTGTTGACGTTACGCAAAATCTCGTTCCTGGGAATGAAAATAGACATCAGCCAGCCCGTACTCTCTATGGGCATTGCATAGTAGACGGCATCGTTCGGCAGGGGTCTGTCCGGAGGGCTGACCAACATCTGTCCGTTCCGGCTCTCCAGTGTCCCGTACGTGTTGGGATAGGGCTGAATGTCCTTGAGAAGGTCAGTAAGCCATTCCACTGTGAGGTCGGCTGAGATGACGGCGACTATTCTCCCTTCACTGTCCTTGACTGGGGTTGTATAGGAGACAACTGTTGTTCTTCCAGCGCTCTCGTCATAATAAGGCTCGCTCCAGATATTCTCGCCGGTGCGAACTGTATGGGCATACCATTCCAGGTTGAAATAATCGTGTAAGGGGGATCCCAGGACCATCTCTTCAAACGGGTCTTCTCCCCTGCGCGCGACCGCAGGCTCAAACCAGTAGCCTTTCTCAGGATAATAGTTTGCTTCAAAGCCTATGGCGGCTTCTGCAAGGACAGGATTGGTTTCCACCAGGTTCCGCAGCAGCGTGAACATAGTGTCTGGCTTTGAAAGGTTCATCTCCACCATCCAGGCAGTGTTCATAACGGCTGTCTCCACAGGTCCGGTGATATTCTCTATCCTGAGTTGGGATATGGTCAATTCTTTCTCTGCACGCTCCTCGGCCTCACGCAGAAGTCCCCTATGGGCATAGTAATTCTGAATGATACTTGTGGCGGCCAGCAGCAAGGCAGCGCCAAGAATCATTATGATACCCTGGCGGGACGCTTGATTTTTAATCGTATCCAGATTCTTAGCCATACCTAAAGTATTGTCTTTTCCAGTAATTCACGAAACTCCGGCTTGGGGAAGCCACAATCCCTTTCTATTATGATGGTCTTGAGGGCGGAGTAAGGAAGAATTTCTGCTTCGATTTCCTCGAGCGGTACGTCTTTCCCGAAATACTCTGACGCAAAAGCCTCCCAGAAACGGCCTGACGTTACAGCGTCCATATGGAAGACATCCTTGGTGAACTCTTCTTTTCCCAGCTTGCAGGTAAGCAGAACCATTCCCAAGTCGAAGAATGGATGTCCGTAGCAGAAATCTCCCAAATCTATGAAATAGGACTCTTCTCCGGAGATGATCGCGTTGCCGAACTGAAGGTCACCGTGAATTGCGGTATCGCTTTCGGGCGCCTCCCTGATGAAGTCCTCTATCTTCTTTTTCTGTTCCGGCGTGAACAGGACGCTGTCTTTCAGGATTTCCAGATAATGTTCCTTGACGCTGCAGAAAGTGGAAGTGTCCACTTTGGTGGCGTGCAGCTGCTTGCACATATCTGCGAACCTGACGGCATATTCGGCTACTCGCTGGGGATTGTCCCCCACGGCACGCGCAATGGACACCTTGTCAGGAATCCTTTTGAACAGGATGCCGTAACGGCCGTCCTCCGTCACCACGTACTGGCCCGGCTCAGGGACAGGAATTCCGGCATCGAACACCATATGGGAACGCTGCAGTTCGTTCAGAGCCTGTCTCTCCATTCCTGGAAAGTAAAGCTTGAGCATCATGCCGGGGTCTTCCCTGCTGGTATAGCTCTCCCCGTTTGCGCCGCCTCCGTTCAGGATGAAACGTTCTATGTCGATCTTTTGAACCTCCATAATTCCCTAACCAAACACTGTTTCTATAAGATTGACGAACTCTTTATATGCCGGAGTGACATTCAGGTCGCCCAATGCCCGGGCAAGACCGCGGTAGTGCCACTCGTGTTCCTCTTTATCAGTCACGTGGAAAAGCCTCCAGAGCGAATCTCCCTGGACAGCGTAATCCCTGGCTATCGCCCTCATATTTGACAACTTGTCCCCGAGAGCCACTATCTTGGCGTCAAGCGGAGCAGCCGACAGCCTGTCGATGGCTTCCTGCTTGCGCCTGTGCCAGCTTTCCTCCTCGCTTTCGTCTTCGTGACGAACGTCGCTCTCCGCCTCTACAAGAGACGCTATCCTGTCTCCGAATTCACGGCGCAGGTCGTCCAGGGTCACGTCAGTGTCTTCGACCGTATCGTGAAGCATTGCGGCCGCGAGGAGATCCTGGTCGGGCGTGATGGTGGCGACTATTTCTACCGCCTCCATCAGGTGGATTACATATGGAAATCCTTTTCCTCTGCGCTCGGTACCCGAATGAGCCTTCACGGCGAATGTCACCGCGTGGTCAAACAGGCTGGTATCCATTTTTGCATTTGGCATAATTTACTGATTCATAAATGGTAAGCTGGGTGCTTGTTCCATAAGCATGGCGGCGATGGCGTCATTGGAATCCGACTTTCCGTTAAGAATGTCGAACAGGTATCTGATTCCGGCGCGTCCGCCTCCTGTCTTCATCAAATAAGCTATGCACAGATCCTGGGGACCCAGTGAAGAGGATATGATGTCCAGGTCTGTAAGACCTATCTGATAACAGGCAATCTGGTATGCGCCTTCAGTATAGTTCCGGATAAGTCTGGAGATGTCCCCTAGATTCTGGCAGCCAAGAAGCTTGAAAACTTCCAGATAAGGCATAAGAGGGACGTCCTCTATCTCCGCCTGGTTGATTGAAGCTATGAGGTTGTTGATGTTGTCGAAAGGCCTCAGCTGCAGATAGCTCCTGAACGTATCTCCGTCCAGAGGCACTTCGTCCAGGTTTCCCGATGCGACAAGCGACTGCACTCTGCGCTTGTAGTCGGTAAGTTCAATGCGTATCTTGCTGAATTCCTCGTCAACCAGCTCAAGGAGGCTTGCAAGGCGGCTCATGGAGCGAAGATAGCGCCTGGGCACCTCTACTCCGCTCTTGTATCCCGTGTCATGGTCCATGTTCGCCCAGGCGTGCTGAAGCAGCGTGCGCATCTGGACTTCGAACCTGAACGGGAAGGAATCGTATGAACAGATATAATGAAGGGAGAGGTAGCCGAAGCTGTCGATTTCCAGCAGCTTGCGCTTGTCTACCGAGTTTTCCCAGTCTATCTGGAAGAGCCTCTCCACTACGGAGGCCACCTTGTCCACGTCGTCAATGTAGAAAGTGATGATTCGGAAACCCAGGATGTCCGTTATATCCTCCAGCGAGTGATACTTGGAGCCTTTGAGACGGAGCTTGCCTTCAAGGGACTCGTATGTCTTTACACGAGATTCAATGTTGGCAATTACTATCCCGGCCTTTGAGAATGCATCGTTAAGGACACTCCTCACGACCTTCTGTTGCTCCAGGAAATTGGGCAGATTCTGTTTGTACTGATCGAGAATCAGCTCTTCATTTTTGTTCATAACTAACAAATATAAGAATAATTAAGAATCTTTTGCATTATCTTTGCCTATCCTTCAGAAAACGAATTATCATGAAAGCATTTATCAGCACCGTCATCTCATTAGTATTCGCCTTTGCTTCTTTCGGCCAGACCGCTCACGACATAGTCACAAGGATGGACGAGGAAATGGCCAAGCACCAGGATGAAGGCATGGAGCTCACGATGGATCTGAAAATCCCCCTGTTGGGCACCACTACCACCAGAGTCTACTATTTCGGCAAGAGTTACAGGATGGACAGTGACGTAAAGGGCTATACCATTACCGCATGGTCAGATGGCAAGACAATGTGGACATACGACCCTACCAATAACCAGATCGAGGTGGACAACGTGGCCGTATCTTCTACAAATGACAACGTGGAGATGCTCAAAGGCATCACTGAAGGATATGACGTTTCCCTCAGCAGGGAGACTGCCAGCGCGTGGTACATACTCTGCAAGAAGAGCAGGAGCAATACCAACAAGGACGATCCAAGGACAATGGACCTGGTTGTTTCAAAGGGAACCTACCTTCCCATCAGCCTGAGTGCAAAAGTATCGGTGGTTACCGTCACAATGCGTAATGTCAAATATGGCGTAAATGAAAGTCTGGTGAAGTTCAACCCCGAAGACTACCCCGGCGCCACCATCGTCGACAAGCGTTAAGGAACAACGGTAAACTTTCCGGAATCATCAAGAAGTATCGTGTCACCTTCGTTGACGGTGACAAAGCCGTCGTCAGTCAGCAGGGACAGCATCGAGAAACCCATGCAGAAGTACGGTGCAAGGATTCTGTCCCCGCACAATTCCTTGATCTCGTCGAAATTGTTCCCCGTATACTGTACTCTCTGCACGACACAAATGTAATAATTATTTGTCTTTGGGTCATTGTTGAAAACGCCTACAGTCTATGGGCGTCTTTGGCTTTGGAGATGAGTTCAGGGGTGTTTGCGGCGTTAAATTTCACAAGGAGTTTCTTGCGGTACCACTTGATGGTTTCCGGACTCAGGCACACCTTGTCCGCAATCTGCGGACCGGTGAGGCCGTCTGCCATCAGCTGGAGAATCTGCTTCTCGCGGTCAGAGAGGATGGGGCCTTCAGGCTTAGGGGAGATTTCTTCTAAGGTCTCCTCCAGCACCACCCCCACTTCTTTGTTGTCCTGACGGGATTTGCGAAGTTTTCGGGCAATAAGGATGAAGCCGGCCATAAGCAGAAGTGCCACGGCAAGGATGCAGGCTATCCAGACAAGCTGGCGGCGCTGCGCCTTGAGGGCGTTCTCCATAATGCCCAACGTCTCAAGCCTGGCGCGGAATTCCTGATCTTCGTGCAGGGAAAAATACTTGTCCGCCTCCTCAAGGCAGCGCAGGCCCTTTCGGGTCTTACCTTGCGTGAAGTACACCAGGCCAAGGCCTTTGAGAGGCGATGCAATCCAAAGGGAATCCCCTGCCGTAAGGCCGTATTCCAGGGCCTTTTCATAACACTCGCGCGCCTTGTCATAATCCCCTTCCTCATACCAGGTCTCACCCATGTTGTAATGCAGGACGGCGTTGCTCTCGTTCCAGCCGTATCGGTCGAAGATCTCACCCGCCTTGGCGTAATAGTCGAAAGCCTTGTCCAGGTCACCCGTCATATTGTAAAGGTTGCCAAGCGTGCCGTACATTGACGAATAACCGTCGTCTATCTTCTCCTGGTCATAACCTTCCGGATCAGTTGGAGATGTTGCTCCGGATGCCATCTTTCCAAGAGCCTCAAGGGCAATGTTGTAATAGACGGCGGCGCTGTCATATTGCTCCCTGGCCCAAAAATGCTGTCCGATAACCTTGGCTGCGTCCTTGATGGAACTCTGCCATCCTTTGGAAGTGGCAAGGTCCATCATTTTGCGGGCATAGTACTCGCTTTTTACCCCATTTATCTGAAGATAGCCCTGCATGAGGCCATTGTAGGCATTGGCCAGCTCCCCCAACTCGCTGTCGGATGCAGACTGTATATCAGCTGCCGTCCAGCGCGCGACATCCACTTCCAGAGAGTCCACGTTGCGGCCCCTGTGGTCCGAATACTGGGCGGAGACACGGGGACAGGAGAGCACGGCAAATAAGGCTGCCAAAGAAATCAGGACTGTCTTTTTCATATTGTAAAGATACTGGTATTATCCAAATGCCGTACTATGGAGTAGGCAATTCCCCCCTTTGGGGTGGTGCTTATGGTATCAAAGATGATGAACTTTATCAAGTTTGAATACTAATCTAAAAGACACGATATGAAAAAGATTCTTTTGCTCGTTTCGAGTTTATTGCTGCTGAGCGGAAGCGCCAGCGCCCAGGGTATCCTCAGGAACCTTGGGGAAAGGGCCAAGCAGGCCGTTGAGAACGCCGTTGGCGAGAAGGTGGAAAACGCCATAAACAATGCCGTCAACAGGACAGGAAATAAAAACGACAAGTCCGACAATAATTCTGCAAGCGATGACGCCGTTGGAGAAGCAAGTGCAAGTGAGGTTGTAGATTTTGCTGAAATCCAGGCCAAGAGCGACTTCAAGCGTGGCGCCAACGTCTTCTTCAATGATGACGTGGCAGGAGAGAAACTTGGCGAGTTCCCTTCTAAATGGGATCTTCTCAACGGCAGTGAAGTTGAAGTTGTCAACATTACCGGAAAGAAAGCAATCAAGATGGAAGACTCGAAAATTCAACCTCTGATGGAAGAAAAAGAGTATCTGCCTGAAGATTTCACTATTGAATTCGACGTGCTGGCCCAGCCTGCAGAGGAAGGTTCCGGCTGGGACGGTACACTTGACTTGTTCTTGGATGGTGAAAACGGAAGAAGAGTATTCGACATCAGAATGAGTCCGGAATACCATCCTTCCTTTGGCGGTGGATACAGCGGTATAGGCTGGGGTTGGGGAGCTGAGAATCCTAACGGCAATAAAATGGAGGGAGAACCCGGCAGGCAGACCATCAACAGATATTTGAAAAAGAACGAGTGGAACCATATCGCCATTTCCTTCAACAAACGTGCGTTCAAGATGTATCTCAACTACGAGCGTATTGTGAACATCCCTAATATGGTCCAGCCTCGTTCCTGGCAGATTGAAGGATCATCAGACAGCGACAAGGGGATCTACGTTACCAATGTGGTAATGGCAAAGGGAGCCGTTGAACTGTATGAGCGCAATGCAACTGATTATTCGTCAGCCGTGGAGAAGGCCATTGCCGAGACCGGAAAATTCGTGACCAACAACATCCTGTTCGATACCGGAAAGGCCACTCTCCTGCCCCAGTCCCTGGAGGAGATCCAGAAGGTTGCGGAGTATATGAAGAAGAACCCCTCAGCGCGCTTCGAAGTGCAGGGACATACTGACAATCAGGGCTCCGATGCAGTGAACGATCCGCTCAGCCAGCAGCGCGCAGAGGCCGTTGTAGCGGCCCTCGAGAAGGAAGGCGTGGATCCGTTCAACCTGCGTCCAGTGGGCAAGGGAAGCCACGAACCTGTGGCTGATAACAGTACCGAGGCAGGCCGCGCACAGAACCGCCGTGTGGAATTTATCAAACGATAATTAATTCTTGCACAGTCTTTGTATTCGGAGCTTCACTAGAAGTTCCGAATATTTTTTATATTTGCTCCTCATAAAGCAAATTAAACCATAACAAGATAAAATGGATAAACTGAACAAACCCGCAATCCTGGTCGTTGACATGCTCAATGACTTTGTGACAGGCTCTCTTGCCTGCGACCGCGGCAAGGCTATCGTCCCTGCTACCGCACGTCTTCTTGACGCAGCCCGTGAAAAAGGCGTTCCCGTTATTTTCTGCAATGACTGCCACCTTCCCGGTATCGACCGTGAACTCATCATCTGGGGAGACCACGCAATAAAGGGCACCCCCGGTGCTGAAGTTATCCCTGAACTCAAACTCAGCGACAAGGATTACGTAGTTCCCAAGCGCCGTTACAGCGGCTTCTTCCAGACTGACCTTGACATTCTCCTGAAGGAGCTTGGTGTCAAGACCGTTATCATCACCGGCCTGCACACTCATATGTGCTGCCGTCATACTTCTGCAGACGCCTTCTGCCTTGGATACGACGTAGTGGTTGCAAAGGAAGCTACTAACTCATTCACCGAGGAAGACTATCTGGGCGGCCTCGCATACCTGAAGATGTGCTACGGCGCAGACGCCTACTCCAACGACGAACTCATTGCCGCTTTCTAGCAGCTTGACAAATAAAGAAGCAGCCTGTTGAAAGTTAATTCAGCGGGCTGTTTTTTTGCGGTCGTGGAGCTCCGCCACGGCCGTGAAGAAAGCGTCTCCGCTGGAGTTGAGCGCAGTCTCCAGGGAATCCTGGACTACGCTGATGACAAAGCCCACCGCGACAGCCTGCATTGCGATATCCTGCGGGATGCCGTAGAGAGAGCAGGCCATGGGGACGAGCAGAAGCGAGCCCCCTGCCACTCCTGAGGCGCCGCAAGCTCCGAGGGTGGCCAGCACGCTCAGAAGAAGCGCGCTGCCGAAGCTTACTTCCATTCCAAGGGTATTGGCCACCGCAAGCGTGAGCACGGTAATGGTTATGGCTGCGCCGTCCATATTGATGGTGGATCCAAGAGGGATGCTGACGCTGTAGAATTCCTCGTCAAGGCCCAGTTTCTTGCACAAGGCCAGGTTCATAGGAATATTGGCTGCTGAAGAACGTGTGAAGAATGCGCTGAGTCCGCTTTCCTTGAGGCATTGCCACATAAGTGGATAAGGGTTGCGCCTGAGGAAGAGGAATCCCAGGAATGGATTGACTATCAATGAAGTCACCAGCATGCAACCAATCAGCAGCAACAGCAGTCTGCCGTAATCTGTGAAAATGCCCAGACCACCCTCTGAGACAGAAGAGAAGACCAGTCCGAGGATACCGAACGGGGCGAACTGGATAACCCACTTTACTGCAAGTGAAATGACATCTGAGAACTCGCCCAGGAAGGTGATTACGGTCTGGCTTTTGGTAAGCCTTGCCGCGACGCCAATGATGATGGCCCAGAACAGGATTCCCATATAATTGGCGGAGGTCAGGGACAATACCGGATTGGCCACCATATTGTTGAGCAGCGTAGAGAAGATCTCCGACAGGCTGCCCGGCAGGCTGGCGGTCTCTCCCCCTTTCAACTCAATGGTCACAGGGAAAAGGAAACTGCCGCTCACCGCAATGAGAGCTGCTATGAAAGTGGTCATCAGATAAAGGGCTATCACCGTCCTGAACCGGGGTCCGATGCCGCCTTTGGCCCGGGCAATTGATGACATAACCAGGACAGCCACCAGTACTGGTGCGACAGCCTTGAGCGCGCCCACGAAGACTTGGCCCAGAATGCCTATTCCTGTCCACTGAGGCACTATGAGTCCAAGGATGGCTCCCAGGACAAGGCCGCAGAAGATACGCAGGATAAGGCTGGTTTCAGCCCATTTTCTGAGCAGTTTCTTCATATGCTTGATGTCATTCTTTCTCTGTTTCGGGAATCAGCCTCTTAACCGGTTTGAATTCCGAGAAGAACCGGCTGGCTACAACCCTCACAACGGTATAGGAAGGAATTGCGACAAGCAGGCCCAGTGCTCCTCCTATGCCTCCGGCAAACAGAAGGACTATGAATATTTCCAATGGATGCGCCTTGATGCTCGTAGAATAGATCACTGGCTGATATATCATGCTGTCGACCATCTGGGTGGCAAGCATTACAGCAAAGACTATGATGGCGAAAGCCCAGATGGGAACGTTCAGGCCTACGCCTGCGCCGTATTTCAGAATGACGCATAGAACTACTCCAAGCACTTCCCCGATGAAAGGACCCACATACGGAATGACATTCAGGATACCGGCGATGAAGGCAATACCTATCGCGGAATTTACACCTATCCTGACAATGAGCCATAATCCCAGGAAATCCAGGAGCATAACTCCGAACACCTCTATGATTATTCCCACGAAATACCGGGAAAGGAGTCTCTCTATGTCGTGGATGGTCTTGTCTACCCTCTCTTCTATTGCATCAGGGACAAGCGCCCTAACGATACGGCGGAAAAGGGTTTCATCCTTGATAAAGAAGAAGGAAATGAAGAGTGTTGCGAAAGCGCCTATGAACAGGTTCACCAGCACCGAAGCGAAGGACCCGAGTATCCCTCCGATGGACGACATGCTGAAGACTGACGACAATTTATCCATCAGCATCTCTGTGGCGTCGAAATCTGCCCCGACCCAGGGGAAAATGCTGATTATCCATTCGTTGACCTTTTCAAGTATGGTGCGCTGAGAGATTGCTCCGCTTGCATTCATAAGGGATGCGTCCCTCACTATTCCGGCTGTGATAGGAATGATCTGCTTGACCACAAGAAGGAGGGCGGAGAAGATTATCGCAAGGGTCAGCAGGGTCAACAGGGCGTCCGGCGCCGACTTTCCTCCGATTGTAATCTTCTTGAGCAGCCTCTTTATAGGCTGGCCTATGAGGGACACAACAAATGCTACTACAATGTATATGAGGATGTCACGCAGGAACCAGCAGAGTGCGGCGATGATGGCCAGGCCTCCTATCTTGATGATATAGCGTGCAAGGGTATCTACACTTCTTTCATTTTCCATATATACAAATATACAGTTTTTATTGTATCAAAACAGACGCATCAGTATGCAACATAGTTTGGTATATCTTTGTTTACCAAGTGTCACCCTGTTGTGTGGAATGTCCTTTTTCTCGGCAAGGAACTTCACTGCCTCAGGGCAGGAAGCCAGCATCTTGAAGTCCAGAGTGGCGCAGCAATACCACCCGGCGCGCATCAGAACGTCAGAGGCACAGACCGTCAGCGGACCACTCTCTTTCGGAAGAGCCTTGTACATCTCCAGCATGTTCAGTGCCGATGCCCGCCTGTTCCTGATAACCTTTCCTCCTGTCAGGGCGCCACTGCGTCTGCGCCTGTAGTGATACAGTGGCTTTCGAACGTGGACGCAAGTACGCGCATTGAAAAGAGTCTGGCTCTGGAAGACTATGTCTTCGTGATAGCCCCTCACGGGGACAAACAGGTTGTCAAGGTCGTACAGGGACCTGCGCTCCAGCTTGTTCCACATATAGGCTTTGATTATGCTGTTATGCATGGCGGAAAGAGCTGTCTTTCCGTCGGGAGGAGACAGTTCCCCCTCACGGCAGAGTTTGGCTGGCTTGTTCCCGTATTCCTTGTAGAAATCGCAATAAACCATATCGGCGCCTGTCTTCAAGGCTTCCGAGGCCAGAGTCTCGACATAGTCGGGTTCCACCCAGTCGTCAGAGTCCACGTGGATTATGTAGTCGCCAACGGCCTTCCTGAGGCCGGTCATCCTGGCCTGAGGCAGGCCGGCGTTCTCCTGGTGAAGGATGGTCACCTGGCTTTTCCGTTCGGGAAAGGACTCCAGGACCTCCTCAATTATCGAGACAGACCTGTCGGGGCTTCCGTCATCCACGAATAAGTACTGGATATCCCGCCAAGTCTGTGAGAACAGCGACTCGGCGCACTGACGGATGAAAGGTTCGACGTTATAGACGGGTACTATTACGGATACCTTCATCTTCTATTCAGAAGCTTTCTTTGTGCAGTATTTGAAGGTAGTGCTCTTGAGGCCGCTGAAAGAAGTCCATTTTACTTTCAGGTCTACTGTCTTTCCGTGGGTGTCAGGAAGTGAGCCCAGGTTGAAGGCTACCATCGCATCAGACTCATAATAGGATGTGTCACCCATCTTGTCGTGATATAAAGTGACGCAGTAGGCATTGTCAGCTTCCGGCGTATACACGAGGTTTATCCTGTGCGTGGCATTTCCACCCCATACTGTATAGAAACGGAGGTTAAGATATCCGTCTTCTACCAACGTCCTCCAGTCATCCAGTATTTCCACTGGGTCCTCTCCATATTCTTCCACATTCTCTTCCTCGCCATAATTCTCGGCAAGTGGCTTTGTAAGGATGAATTTCATCCAGTTTACGAATATCTGAGGGCCTACGCTGGAATACCAGATGGACTCGTCGTCATCCGGCTTGCGGAAGTTGATGAGAGCTCTTTTTTCTTCCGCTCCCATATCGGAGCCTGTTATGTTTACCGGATATGCGGTAGTAACTTCATCCAATTGGAAGATGACTGAGTTGCGGGCCGCGTCAGGCCTTACGGTGACAATGGCGTCTATGGTCTGGACGGGCTCCAATTTCTGGCAGGACTGAAGCGCAGGAGCGAAAGCCGCCAGAAGAAACGCGAATGCGATAAAAGATGCTTTTTTCATAGCCGTTTCATTAAATTCAGCACAAAGTAGTCATTTTTACTGAAATAGCGTATCTTTACCGCCGATTATGAAACAAAAAGACTTGACAGAAATCAGAGCCGGAATCTCTGAAATCGACGCCCAGATGGCCGCCTTGTTCGAGCAGAGGATGAAGCTCGCCGCCAGCGTCATAGACATAAAGAAAGAACTGGGCTTGCCTGTAACCGACCCTGAAAGGGAAAAAATCGTCCTACAAAGGGCGATGGACAACGTTCAGGACACCAATATAAAGGAATACTACAAACTGCTCACCGTCAAGATGATGGAGCTCTCCCGAGACTATCAGAACAGGCTTCAGGGAGGAATGCGCGTAGGCTACAGCGGTCTTCCCGGAGCCTATGCCTACATCACGGCGCGCAGGCTTTACCCCTCAGCCCAGCTCATCGCCTACCCTGATTTCGAGTCTGCCTACAACGCCTGTGTAGAAGGCGAAGTGGAGAGCGTGGCCCTGCCGATGGAGAACAGTTACGCCGGAGACGTAGGCAACGTACTTGACCTCGCATACACGGGGGAACTCTTCATAAACATAATGGCTGAATACAGCATCGAGCACTACCTTCTGGGAGTCAAGGGAGCGCACACTTCCGACATCAGGAAAATCATCAGCCACCCACAGGCCCTGGCCCAGTGCGGAGACTTCATACGCATTCACAAGCTAGCCACTGAGCCAACCTGGAACACGGCCGCCGCAGCAAAGGCAGTAGCAGACATGGGAGACCCTTCAGTAGCTGCCATCGCCTCCAAGGAAAACGCCGGACTCTACGGCCTTGACATACTGGAGAAGGGCATCAACTCCTCCCCCGTCAACGCCACGCGCTTCGCAATATTCTCGAGAGTGCAGAACAAGCTGCCGGAGAACGAGCGCAACCACTTCTTCCTGATTTTCACAGTACGCAACGAATGCGGAGCACTCGCCAACGTGCTCAACCTCATTGGCTCGCAAGGCTTCAATATGAGCAACTTGCGCAGTCGCCCCGTAAAGGGTGCGATGTGGGGCCATTCTTTCTTCGCGGAACTTGACGGAGACCTCGAGTCTCCCGAGGGGAAAGACCTCATCACGCAGATGAAAGCCATCTGCGAGAGACTCGTAATAGCGGGTAACTACAAGAGGGTGATCCTATAGCAGGTCTGCCAGTTCGTAAATAAGCCTTTCAGTTTTCTCCCAGCCCAGGCACGGGTCTGTGATAGATTTGCCATAGGTGAATTCGCCGCGGGCGCAGGCTCCGTCTTCTATGTAGGACTCAATCATCAGTCCCTTTATCATAGGGCGGAGATTGTCGTTGTGTCTCATACTGTGAAGGACTTCCTTGGCTATTCGTATCTGCTCATTGAACTGCTTACCTGAATTGGAGTGGTTGCAGTCCACTATGACTGAGGGATTCTTTATGTCCTGCGCTGCCTGGAACATCTCGTACAGGCGCAGCAGGTCTTCGTAATGATAGTTGGGATGGCTCTTGCCGTAGCTGTCCACGAATCCCCTGAGGATGGCGTGGGCCATAGGATTCCCCTTGCTCTCTACTTCCCAGTTGCGGTAGATGAAAGTATGTCCCGCCTGAGCGGCGCGGATGGAGTTCATCATTACGGAAAGGTCACCGGAGGTAGGGTTCTTCATTCCGGCAGGGATGTCAAGGCCGCTGGCAGTGAGGCGGTGCTGCTGGTTCTCCACGCTGCGCGCACCTACAGCCACGTAGGACAGCAGGTCTGACAGGTAGTTGTGATTCTCCGGATAGAGCATTTCGTCAGCGCAGGAGAATCCGGTCTCGTTGAGCGCCCTCATATGGAGCTTGCGGATGGCGATAAGTCCCTTGAGGATGTCCGGACGGGCGTCAGGATCCGGCTGGTGCAGCATTCCCTTGTATCCTGCCCCGGTTGTGCGTGGCTTGTTTGTATAGATACGCGGGATTATGACCAGCTTGTCCTGTACCTTGTCCTGTACCGGCCGCAGGCGGCTTATATAGTCTATTACGGGGTCTTCGTGGTCTGCTGAGCAAGGGCCTATCACCAGGATCAATTTGTCTGAACGTCCGCACATGACGTCGCTTATCTGCTTGTCGTTCTGTTCCTTGGCCTGTTTTCCGGAAGCGGAGACAGGATACATGTCCTTAATGCTCTTGGGTTCCAGAAGTGCCCTTTTGTAAGTCATGTTCATACTCTATCCTTTAAATACACTACTGTTTAAAATACTGTTTGCGCACTTGCGCGGAGTGCCGTCGTTAACCACCGTGATGTCCGCCGCGCCAAGGTATATCGGACGCCTGGTCTGGTACATAGCCTTGAGTTTTTCTATGTCTGACGAAAGCGGCCTGTCCGAAGTCGGTGTCAGCAATTCCAGCGGCCTGTCTATGAAGACTATCCTGCCGTTCATCTTAAGAAGATGCACGTTCAGCGGATTGAGGACGGCTCCACCTCCAACGGAGATTATCAACCCCTGGTAAGGGGCGACAGAGGCTATCGCCTCAGTCTCCATCTGCCTGAATGCGGGCTCTCCCTGTGTACGGAATATCTCGGGGATTTCCATTCTGGCATTGTTCCTGACTATTTGGTCCGTATCCACCACTTCCCTGCCGGTTTTCCTTGCCAGGAGCCTTCCAATTGTGGTTTTTCCACTGGACGGCATTCCGCAGAGGACTATGTTTTCCTTTGAGGACGATATGCTTTCCAGCACGGATTCCCACGCTTCCCTTTCAATTGTCTCTCCGGTAAAAAGTTCCCTGGCCAGACAAGCCTGGTATACCAGCATCGGGAGGCCACCGGCAGCAGGGATTCCACGCTCAAGCGCATCCAGCACCAGGTTGGTGCGCAATGGATTGTAGACGCAGTCCAGGACGCCCTCAAGATTGGGGAAGATATCCAGAGGAGCCACGCGGCCCTGGTTATGCGGATACATTCCCACGGGAGTGGCGTTGATTATTATCTGGATTTCGGGATGCTCCCGATCCGCGATGGTTTCCAGCGAAAGCTGCCCCGGAGCGGGATGACGGGACGACATTGTCACGGAAGCGGCGCCAAGGTCGGCGGCCACTGCGGAAGCAGTCTTTGCAGCACCGCCAGCGCCCAGCACAAGGACGCGGCGTCCTTTGAACTCGATCCCCGACTTGCGGGCCATCTCCATCAATCCACCGTAATCTGTATTGTACCCGCAGAGTTTTCCGTCCCTGTTGACAATGGTGTTTACGGCCCCGATGGCCTTAGCAGGCGCTGAGATAAAGTCCAGATAGGGCATCACTGCCTGCTTGTATGGTATGGTGACGTTGATTCCTTTGAAATCGGCAGCCTTGATAAAGGGCTCGAGAGACTCTCTTCCAATCTCAGTCAGGTCATACGGGTCTGCCGAGAGCATACCGTGTATGATCTTCGAGAAACTGTGTCCCAGATGCTCTCCTATAAGCCCGTACTCCATCTTACTTCAGATAATCGGTTCCGCGGCTGGTTGCCAGCACGTCGCAGAGAACTATGGCCACAAGGCTGGAAACTACTATACAGATTCTCCTGACGATAGCCGGATCGTGGCGGCCTTTCAGGCATAACGGAGCGTCCTGGCCTTTCAGGAAATCAACCGTGCGCTGCTCTTTCGCTATTGACGGAGTAGGCTTTACGGCGCAGTTGAACACCACAGGCATTCCGTTGCTTATGCCTCCGTTGATTCCTCCGTTATGGTTTGTCAGGGAGCGCACTTTGCCGTCTATCATACAGAAACTGTCATTGGCCTCGGAGCCTCTCATCCTGGCAAAGCCGAAACCGCTTCCGAATTCCACTCCCTTGATTCCGCCTATAGAGAAGAGCGCCTTGGAGAGGACTCCCTCAAGGGAGTCGAACCAGGGCTCTCCCAAACCGGGCTCCAAGCCGGTGACGGCTGTCTGAATCATTCCGCCAATAGAATCAGAATCGGACTTTGCCTCCAGGATCCTGGCCGTGATGGCTTCCTTAAGGTCTTCGACTACAGGGAAATCCTTTTCATTGACGGCCTTGAGATATGACTCCAAAAGAGCCGCAGACTCCGGGGAACCCAGGTCGTTGAAATCCGTATCGCGGACTCCTCCGCACTCAAGGATATGGGTGCCTATGCATATACCCTTTGCCTCCAGCGCCTTTATGGCAATGGCTCCGGCCGCTACTATTGCTGCCGTAACACGGCCGCTGAAGTGGCCTCCTCCTCGATAATCCTGGAATCCGCCGTACTTCACCTGAGCCACGTAGTCTGCGTGCGAGGGGCGCGCCAGGCTTCTGGTAGCCTCATAATCTGCGCTGCGGACATCTTCGTTGGGGATAATGATGCAAAGCGGCGCGCCGGTGGTACGGCCGTTGAAAACACCGCTGAGTATCTGGTACTGGTCCTTCTCCCTGCGAGCCGTGTCCACAGGTCCCTGCGGCCTTCTCTTGGACAGCTGGGAGGCTATGAAATCCTGGTCTACGGGAATGCCCGCCGCAAGGCCGTCTATGACGGCTCCCACTGCGGAGCCATGGGATTCACCGAACAGGGTGAGTACTACGTTGTTTCCGATGCTGTTTCTCATAACGTGGCGTTTTTATGATTCTGGATGCACTGGCGCATCTGGTCCATATCCATATTCCTGAATTCGAAACTGCCTATCTGGTCTACATATACGGCAGTTATGGTGTCTCCCTGTTTCTTCTTGTCGTGTCCGATAAACGACAAAAGTGTGTCGGTGTCGAAGGGGTCTGAAACCGGGAGGTTGTAGCGCCTCAACAGGGGCTCCAGCCTCGAGCGCACCTTGTCGGAGCACATATAGAGCATTCCTGCGGCCACGGATTCTCCGTGGAAAAGCGGATTCTGCGACTGCGCGGCGCTAGCGGCCTCTATGGCGTGGCCGACGGTGTGGCCGAAATTCAGCACCCTGCGAAGGCCGCTTTCCTTGGGATCGGCCTCCACCACCGCCTCCTTGATTGCAAGGGCGCCGGTGATGATTCTGTCAAGCCTGGGCTCCAGCGGGCCTTCCTCCTCTATGTAGGAGAAGAGCGCCGCGTCGCTGGTGGCGGCCATCTTGATGGCTTCGGCAAGGCCTTCGTGCAGGAGTCTGGGGTCAAGAGTTGAGAGGCAGTCGGGGTCGATGACCACGGCCTTGGGCATATAGAATGCCCCCACCACGTTCTTGACGCCGCCGAAGTCCACTCCCGTCTTCCCTCCTATAGAGGAATCCACCTGCGACAGCAGCGTGGTGGGCACGTTGTAGAAGTCGATGCCGCGCATATAGCACGACGCAGCGAACCCTGCCACGTCGCCCACTACTCCGCCTCCGACTGCGATGACCGCGTCAGTGCGGGTGAAGCCGTTCTCCAACAGATCCTCAAGGATATGTCTTACGGTATCCAGGGTTTTATTCTCTTCCCCCTGTTCAAACACGTGGCAATACCCTTTGGGGCAGCACGAAAGCACGGCCTGGGCGTACTGGAACGGCACTCCGCTGTCAGTCACGACCATCACCTTCCTGCCCGTAGGCACCCAATCGGATATGTGGGATACAGCACCTCTCTTGACTATCATCATAAATGCAAATTTATGTAAAAAATTTAAAATGTCTTCATATCTTTGTCCGCCCCAAAATAAACCTGGGACAAACCTAAAACTATCGTATGGTGAGACTGCGTAATATAATTATTTCAATAACTATATCTGCCCTTGCGGCACTGTCCGTGAAGGCTCAGGACTTTACCCCTGAAGAAGACCCGGTTTATTCCCTTGAAGGAATATCGGTTACCGGCAGCAGAGTCCCCATTTCCCTCAACCAGAGCGCCAGGATGGTTACGGTGCTGGACAGCGTTGCTCTGGCAACCATCCCTGCCAGCAGCGTAAACGACCTTCTTAAATTCGCCGTAGGCGTGGACGTACGCCAGCGAGGCGTGATGGGAATGCAGACTGACATAAGCATCCGCGGAGGCACCTTCGACCAGATAGCCGTCCTGCTGAACGGAGTCAGCATAAGCGACCCCCAGACTGGACACAACTCCGGAGACTTCCCCGTAGACATCAGCGAGATTGACAGGATTGAAATCCTCGAAGGCCCTGCCGCAAGGACATACGGCACCTCCTCGTTGCTGGGAGCCGTGAACATCGTCACCAAGACACACACCGACAGCGGCGTGTCCGCCAGGGTGGAAGGAGGCTCACACGCGCTGCTGGGCGCTGCCGTAAGCGGCAACCTCAACACCGGAAAGGTCAGCAACCAGCTGTCGCTCAGCTATAACCGCACTGACGGATACACCCTCAGCCGCGAAGGCACGCACAACACTGACTTCGCCGCCGCCAAGGCCTTCTACCAGGGACGATACGCCGGCAAGGCCGTCGACCTCAAGTGGCATACAGGCCTCTCCCTGAAGGACTTCGGCTCCAACACCTTCTACAGCCCACGCTTCGACGACCAGTTCGAGCATCTGCTCAAGACATACACCGCCATTCAGGCTGAGACCTACGGCCGCGTTCACCTCAAGCCCTCCGTTTTCTGGAATCACACAGAGGACCGCTTCGAGCTCTTCCGCGGCCACAGCGAGAAGTATCCCTTCAACTTCCACCGCACCGACGTCATCGGCGTCAACCTTGGAGGATGGGTGCAGAGCGACCTGGGAAGGACCGCCTTCGGCGCCGAAGTCAGGAACGAGAACATCATCAGCACCAACCTGGGAGAACCTCTGAAGGAATCCATCCCGGTAAAAGGCTACGACGCCTCATATAAGGTGGGCCTCAACCGCACGGATATGAACGTCTACCTGGAGCACAACGTAATCCTGAAGCGGTTCACCTTCTCCGCGGGTGTCACAGCCGCAAAGAACACTGGCAACAACGAGGGATTCCGACTCTATCCCGGTGCTGACGCAAGCCTCAGGATTTCTGACTTCTGGAAAGTCTACGCCTCATATAACAGCTCGCTGCGAATGCCGTCCTTCACCGAACTTTACTACTCGGTAGGTGGTCATCAGGCCGACAAGAACCTCAAGGCGGAGAAAATGCAGGCCACAGAGGTAGGTCTCAAATATCTCAACACCGGAATCAGGGCCATTGCCACGGTATACTATCATCACGGAACTGACCTGATAGACTGGATAAAGGACACCAGGATCCCCGACGCTCCCTGGACTTCTGTGAACCACTCCGTTATCAACTCCATAGGAGAAGAAGTCACCCTGAGACTTGAGCCGCACCTGCTCCTTGGCAAGGCTGACTTCCCTGTACGCAGCGTAAACCTCAGTTACGCGCACATCGACCAGGACAAGAAGGCAGACGAGGGTTTCGAGTCCTATTACTCCCTGGAATATCTCCGGAACAAATTCGTTTTCCAGTTTGACTTGCAACTGTTCCAGAAACTCAACCTGGACCTGTCTGCCCGTTGGCACGACCGTTCCGGAAGCTACCGCCTCTATGAGAACGGTGTAGATACCGGCAAGATAGTGGAGTATGATCCGTACACAGTAGTGGACGCGAAACTGTCCTGGGACGAACCTTCCTGGAGCATATATCTCACAGCCGAAAACCTGCTGGACAAGACATATTACGACCACGCCAACATCCCACAGCCAGGCCTCTGGGTCAAAGCCGGACTTCAGCTGCGCCTGGAGTAGGTTATTTGGAGTAATGCATTTATTGATATATATTTGCGTAATATATATTTGAATATATGATTCGGCCGTTGGTAGTTGTCCGTTATGTGGGTCTCATCCTGCTCATCCTGGTTGGCTTCATGCTGGTAGCGGGCTGTGTCTCCTGCATAGGCGGTCCCGACCAGTCCACGGTCCCCCTTTTCTTCTCGGCTTTCATAGGTTTGATCATAGGAGTCTTCCCTGTAGTATTCACTAAAGGCGTACCCAGCATCAACAGGCGTGAAGGTTATGCCATAGTTGTAATAGCCTGGCTCCTTGCCTGCATATTAGGCGGCCTGCCCTACCTTCTGTACGGTGACGATTTCGGCATAGTCAACTCATTCTTCGAAAGTGTATCGGGTTTCACCACAACCGGAGCCTCCATAATAGACGACTTGGAAATTCTTCCTGACGGACTTCTGTTCTGGAGGATGTCCACCAGTTGGATAGGCGGTATAGGCGTGGTGATGTTCGCCTTGCTCATACTTCCCTCAATGCGCGGTGTAGGAAGCACTCTTTCCGACATGGAATTGTCCAGCATTGCAAAGGACAATTACCACACTACCAAGCGAAGCTCCATAATCAGGCTCCTGATCATCACCTACTGCGTTCTCACTTCCATTGCTGCGGTTTCCCTGCACTTTGCCGGAATGGGATGGTTCGACGCGATTTGCCACGCGATGTCGGCCTGTTCTTCCTGTGGATTCTCCACCAAGAACGCCAGCATAGCGGCGTTCCACTCCCCCGTCATCGAAAGCATAATCATAGTTGCCATGACCTGCGCCGGAATCCATTTCGGAGTGTTCCTTTCTGCCATCACTGGAAAGGGTTCCGTAAGGGGATTCTCCTCGTCATTGAAGGTATATATCATTTTTATGTTCGTCGTTGCCATTCTGGTGTCACTGAGCCTATGGAACGGCCAGATATATTCATCCTTCCTCGGATGCGTGCGCCGCGGACTATTTCACGTGGTATCCCTGACAACCACCACCGGATTCGCGATAACGGACACCAACACCTGGCCTGCGTTCTGCGTTGTCCTGCTGACGGTATGCTCACTTATATGCGCCTGCAGCGGCTCCACCACCGGAGGTATAAAGATTGATAGGATGGTCATAATGGCCAAGTCCGTGCAGAGGAGAATCCTCAGGCAGAGGAACCCCAACCGCTTCTACGACGTTAGGATAGACGGCAGGAGCATAAGCGACGACCGCGTGGAAGACGCCCTCAATTTCATAGCAGTATACATCTTGATAGTAGCCGTCGGCAGCCTTCTGTTCACTGGATTCGGGAACGACCTTCAGACCAGTTTCTCGGGTGCCGTAGCCTGTCTGGGCAACGTAGGCCCGGGCTTTGGAAAAGTGGGTTCCGTCAACAACTTCAGCGGAATGAACGCAGCATCCAAGTTAGTCAGCGTAACCCTGATGTTCATGGGCCGTCTGGAGATTTTCGAAATTCTGCAGCTATTTTACAACCACCGTAAAGATTGATAGGATGGTCATAATGGCCAAGTCCGTGCAGAGGAGAATCCTCAGGCAGAGGAACCCCAACCGCTTCTACGACGTTAGGAT
>JAEEGL011045725.1_pt1 | contig 32162 bp, 27 predicted proteins | sample 9134231 | NCBI WGS metagenome assembly JAEEGL01 (sample SAMN16246548, study PRJNA631951) | gut metagenome | biome: gut microbiome; feature: rumen; material: fiber-attached | host: Bos | place: Iran: Karaj | collected 2018-10 | reverse complement strand
CCTCAGCGTCCGCCCCATCAGTGCGACCATACAGGTCGCAACCGCAAAAACCGGAAAGGGTTTTTGCCCGCAGCGTCAGCCGGGAATGCAAATATCGTTCGCTGAAGACGATAAAAGCTTCCCTCATTTGCGATCCCGCCTTCTTGCATTGCGCCACTTCTTACTCGCCGTACCTCATCGACAGACAGCATGTGCCGGACGCCTCAGCGTCCGGCCCATCAGTGCGACCATACAGGTCGCAACCGCACACCCCGGAAAGGACTTTTGCCCGCAGCGTCAGCCGGGATCGCAAATATCGTTCGCTGAAGACGATAAAGGTTCCCTCATTTGCGGTCCCGCCTTCCTGCCTTGCTTCACACCTGAATCGCCGTACCTTATCGACAGAAAGCGCGGGCCGGACGCCTCAGCGTCCGGCCCGTTATTATGTTTCCTGATATTATTACCGAAGCGCTTCCATCTCAGCGATGCGCGCCTGCAGCTTTTCCAGCAGCTGGCAGTTGGTCTTCAGCTTCTCCTTTTCCTGCTCGATCAGCTGCGCGGGGGCTTTGGCGACGAACCCCTGGTTGGCCAGCTTCCCGTTGGACCGTGCGATCTCGCCCTCCAGGTTCTTCAGGTCCTTGTTCAGCCGCGCCAGTTCCTTTTCCACTTCCACCAGCTCGCCCAGGGGGATGTACAGCTCGCAGGCCTCCGTCACGGCGGAGACGGACTTCTCCGGGTTGGCGCCGCCGGGCTGGATGAACTCCACGCCGCTGGCGCCGGCCAGGCGGCAGAAGTATCCCTCCGCAGTGCTCAGGGCGTCCTTCCAGCCCTCGTGGGGCTTCAGGATCAGCCTCGCCCGGCGTCCGGGGGCCACGTTCATTTCGGCGCGCAGGTTTCGGATGGTGCGGATGATTTCCATCACGCCCTCCATCCGCTTTGCCTCCTCGGGGAAGTCGTACTCGTCCCGTATCTCCGGCCACTTCGCGTTAATGAGCATCCCCTCCGCGCCGGGCATATATCCGTACACTTCTTCGGTGATGAAGGGCATGTAGGGATGCAGCAGCTTCAGGATGCCGGTGAGCACGTAGCAAAGCACCTCGCGGGTGGTGTCCTTGGTCTCCTCGATGTCGCCGTAGAGCCCCTGCTTGGCCAGCTCGATGTACCAGTCGCAGAACGTGGACCAGATAAAGTCGTACAGCCTCGTGGCCGCCATGCCCAGGTCGAAGGTCTCCAGATCGTCGGTGATCTCCCGGGCCGCGGCCTGAAACGCCGTCAGGATCCACTTGTCCGCCAGGGACAGCTTCTCCGGGGCTGGAATGCCCTTGGGCTCGAATCCCTGCATGTTCATCAGGGCGAAGCGGCTGGCGTTCCATATCTTGTTGGCGAAGTTGCGGTAGGATTCTATCTTCTCGTCGGAAAGCCGCACGTCGCTGCCGGGGGACACGCCCATCATCAGACTGAATCGCAGCGCGTCCGCGCCGTACTTGTCGATCACCTCGATGGGGTCGATGCCGTTGCCCAGGGATTTGGACATCTTCCGCCCCTGCGCGTCCCGCACCAGGCCGTGCATCAGGGCCACGGAGAACGGGCACTCGCCGGTCTGCTCGATGCCGGAGAACACCATGCGCGCCAGCCAGAAGAAGATGATGTCGTATCCGCAGGACAGCACGCTGTTGGGGTAGAAGTATTTGAAGTCCTCGGTTTCGTCCGGCCAGCCCAGCGTGGAGAAGGGCCACAGCGCGGAGGAGAACCAGGTATCCAGCACGTCCTCGTCCTGCCGCACGGGCGCGCCGCACTTGGGACAGGTGGTGATATCCTCCCGGGAAACGGTCATCTCGCCGCAGGCGTCGCAATAGAATGCGGGGATGCGGTGCCCCCACCACAGCTGGCGGGAGATGCACCAGTCGCGGATGTTCTCCATCCACTGCAGGTATGTCTTTTCAAACCGCTCCGGCACGAAGGTGAGCTTCTTGTCCTTCACCACGGCGATGGCGGGGCGCGCCAGGGGTTTCATGGACACGAACCACTGATCGGACAGGTAGGGCTCCACCACGGTGTCGTGGTGGCGGTAGCAGGTCCCCACGTTGTGGGCGTAGGGCTCCACCTTCACCAGATACCCCTCGTCCTTCAGCTGCTGCACCACGGCCTCCCGGCACTCCAGACCGGTCATGCCCTGGAAGCGCCCGGCGTTTTCGTTCATCCGGCCGTCCTCGCCCAGCACGCAGATGATCTCAAGGTTGTGCCTGAGAGCCACCTCGTAGTCGTTGGGGTCGTGGGCGGGGGTCATTTTCACGGCGCCGGTGCCGAACTCCATCTCGGCGTAGTCGTCCGCAACGATGGGGATCTGCTTGTTCATGATGGGCAGCAGCACGGTTTTGCCCACCATGTCCCTGTACCGCTCGTCGTTGGGGTTCACGCACACGCCGGTGTCGCCCAGCATGGTCTCCGGGCGGGTGGTGGCCACAATGATATCCCTGCCGTCCGGCCCGGGATAGCGGATGTGCCACAGGAAGGACTGCTGCTCCACATATTCCACCTCGGCGTCGGAGAGAGCGCTGCGGCAGGCGGGGCACCAGTTGATCATGCGCTTCCCGCGGTAGATCAGGCCCTTTTCATACAGTCGCACGAAGGTCTCCCGCACGGCCCTGGAGAGCCCCTCGTCCATTGTGAACCGCTCCCGGCTCCAGTCGCAGGACACGCCCAGCTTGCGCAGCTGCCGCACGATGCGTCCGCCGTATTCCTTTTTCCACTCCCACGTGCGCCGGAGGAACTCCTCCCGGCCGATGTCCTTCTTGGTGAGCCCTTCCTTGCGCAGCGCGTCCACCACCTTCACCTCGGTGGCGATGGCGGCGTGGTCGGTGCCGGGCAGCCACAGCGTGGGGTCGCCCTTCATGCGGTGATAGCGGATGAGCACGTCCTGGGGCATTTCGTCCAGGGCATGGCCCACGTGCAGCTGTCCGGTGATGTTGGGCGGAGGCATGACGATGGTAAAGGGCTTCTTGCTCTTGTCGATCACGGGCTTGAATGCCCCGGACGTCTCCCACATGTCATAGATGCGCTTTTCCACCTGGGTGGGGGAAAACACCTTTTCCATGGTGAATTCCTTCTGTTGTTCCATATTCGCAAGCTCCTTTCGGATGTGTTTTCTCATTTAGCCAGCAGGGCGATCAAAAACCCCGCCATGCAGACGAACAGACCGGCGATCTTCAGCGCGGCCTTGATGTTTTCGCGTTTGGCCTCCGGCGCGCGCGCCGCAATGCGCCCCGCGAGGAATGACGCCGCCGCCCCGAGTACCATCAGAACGGCGCCGTAGGGATTCACGCTGTTCATGGGATCACCTCCGTATGCATGCCGCCGGGCGTGCCCGGCCTGTCGCTTTGTCCGGCGATTCCCGCCGAACCCCTTTTATCCTCCGGCGGATCGGGCAGCCCGTGCGCCCTTCTCCATCCAGTGATGCGTCAATCCAAATGTTTTATCCAAATGCCTCTCGGGCCTCTGCGAATGCGGAACATGCGCCTTAACCTTCGCCTGCGGCTCGGGACCATTCATGCTTCGTGTCGCGGCTCATGTTTTCCGGTGAACCGAGCGGCATTCCCTCCGTTCGACCCCGCAGCTGGGAATCATCGCACGATTTGAGCCTTGGCCTCCCATTTTCCGGTGAACCGAGCGGCATTCCCTCCGTTCGCCCGCGGATGGGGATCATCACACGATTTATGTCTGAGCCTCCTGTTTTCCGGCGAGTTGAGCAGCGTTCTCTCCGTTTATCCCCCGCGTATCAATCTGTTCTTATCCTGGTGGATTGAAAAACCCATATTCCGTCCTCTGTCCGCGAATCCGGATCGTTCCATGCTTCCATACAAACAACAAAACGCGAAGCACTGCCCGAAAGGGCGGATTGCTCCGCGGTACCACCTGTCTTCACGCGCGAACGCGCGCCTCTGCCGCGCTGTAAGGGGCGCGCCCCGGCGGACTACTCCGTTCATCCTTCGGCCTACCGGACGACCTTCCCCGCGCGCGCTGCGGACGGCTTGCAGCCTGGACCATCCTCTCTAGGGCAGCGCGGACGCCGGTACTCCTCCCGGTCATCGGCCCGTATATCCCGCCTCAGCGAAAGCGCCCGGCGGCTCTTATATGAGCATTATACCAAATTACGCACCCCGCGTCAATGCCGGCGATATATCTTAACAGCCTTTCCCCATGGATCGTAACAAAAGGCATCCGGCATGGTCCCCGGCCCCGCGCGGCGGGACAGAAGCGCTGTGCTCCGCGCCAAACCCCCGCGCGTCCCGTGCTCCCCGAACTCAGAACTGGTTCCTGGGGTCCTGGCTGCGCCTCGGCGATTCCAGATCCTCCAGAAATTCGATCTCCAGCCGGTCGAAGGGCACTTCCTCCATAAAGTGGTCCTGGGTGAAGGCGGTGCGGCGGAAGTCCTCCATCTCCCGGCGGTGTTTGTTCAGCCATACGGGCCTGGGCACGTCCCACTGGCGGCACACCTCCGTCAGCGCGTCGTCAATGCCGCCCCAGGCGCACTCCACGGTTTCCTGCCGGACCACCCGGTGTCTGTTCACGATGCGTATCCAAAGCCGCGTCATTCGTTCCCTCCGTTGCGCTTGTGCGCCTTTGTTTCCATTGTATACCCTGGGCCTCGCCGGGTCAAGTGAAGCTTTTGCGATTCTCATAGCTTCGGCCCTGAACGATCGTTCAGCCCCTGTTAAAACCACAGTTTTCTCTTTTATCGGACTCAGGGAGGCATACGGCAAATAAAGCGATTCAGCCAAACTATCCCGCCGGGATAAAAAACGGGCCCAAAGGCAGGATCCGTTTCAGCAGCCCCGATAGGAACGGCGCACGTGTGTGACTTTTCAGAGCGCGCAGGCGTTTGCGCTGCCTGGCCCATATAGGCCAAATCATAACCACCGGTCAGGCCGAAAGTTATGATTTGGCTCTTTTCCTTTTCCAGGGGGATCAAGGCTTGTCGCCCTGTCATTTTCCGGTTGTCCCGGCCATCCTCCGCCTCGCTCAATCCCCGCAGTATTCTCCAAAATCCACCGCTTTTCCGTCCTTCCGCAGTTCCAGGTGCAAATGCGCGCCAGCGCTCGCCTCGCAAACGGCGGTGTCGCCCGCCGCGCCGATGACGTCGCCCCTTCGCACCCGATCTCCGGCCTTCACCATTCTGACGTTCCCCAGCGAGGCGTACTTCGCCGTGAAGCCGTCACCGTGGTCGATCTCCACCACGCCGCCCCACAGCGCGTTCTCATAAGCGTCCGTTACGGTGCCGTCCGCGATGGCGCACACGGCTTCCCCCGCCTGGCACTGAAAGTCCACCCCCGGATGCGTCTGCCACTGGCCCAGCGTGTCGTTCCACACCAGCCTGTCCGGAGCGAATCCCAGTCCGGTCCCGCCCGCCACGGGCGCGGAAAACGCCGGCTTTTTCGGCTGCGGGGCAGGGGAGGCCGTCGCCGTGGGCGCGGTCGTCGCCGCGCGTTGGGCAATGGCCTGCACCCCTTCCTGCCCGTTCCGGTTCCGGTACTGCGCCGAGGCAATCCCCACGGCGCACAGCAGCGCAGCCAGCGCCGCGTAATACCCGTACCTCCTCAAGCCCTCCTGGACGACCTCCCATACGCGCGCCCTTCCCGCGGCCGCGCCCCTCCGGCTGAAACACCGTTTTGCCGCGGCCCAGATCTTCTTCATATAAAAGCCCCCTTCCGGTATACTGAGTATTGTACCGGAAGGGGAGGTCTATACAGCCGGAGAAGAAATTATCTGCGGCGGCGCTGATCCGCCATGACGCGACTGCGGTAGATGCGCCTGCGCCTGCGGTTTCGCCGGGTGTTCCGGATCACGCGCACCAGCACGATCAGGGCGATCACGGCGAGGATCGCGATGATCCACGTTCGCGTGTTTTCCCCCTCAAGGTTTTTCAGAAAAGGAAAAAGCGCCGTGAGAGTGAGCTTTTCGGGCTCGCGCTCCACGGTGCGTCCGGCCACCAGGAATCCGGTGATCTCCTCACCCTCCTCCGTGAGGTAGGTGAAGTTCCCAAGAATCTCGCCCTCCATCAGAGGCGCCTCGAAATCCCGCGTGTATTCGATGGTTGTCCGGCTGACGAAGTTGTTCAGCATCCGCGACATGTCCGTCTGGTTTCCCGGAAGCGCCAGGCAGGAGTACTCCGCGTTGGACAGCTGAGCCAGCCGCAGGGACAGCAGTCCGCCTCCGGCGTCGTCGGAGCGCGCGTTCGCCACGGGAACGCTGGATAGTTTGGGCACCATGTTCAGCAGGGCTGTAAGGTTGTAACGCTCATACCGCGTTCGCGCGTACTCAAACAGCCTCTTTGTGTCCTGCCATTTGAGGTTCTCGTTCGTGGGGTCGGTGCCCATCACCACGGAGATCACGACGCGGTCGTCGAGCTTGGCCGCGCCCACGAAGCACTGCCCCGCGGCGTTGGTAAACCCGGTCTTGACGCCGATGCAGTCCTCGTAATAATAGGCGGAAGCGGGGTCCAGAATCACTGCCCGGTTGAGCACCTTCACCGCGCCCCGGCCGGAAATGTTCATGACGTAGCTGGCGCTGGACACGATGTCCCGGAACGTCTGGTTCTGCATGGCGGCCATGGTAATGCGCGCCAGATCCAGCGCGGTGGAGTAGTGCTGGTTGTCTGTATATCCGTGGGCGTTGTTGAAGTGCGTTCCCTCGCATCCCAGCTCCGCGGCCCGGGCGTTCATGATGTCCACGAACTTCTCCACGCTGCCGGCCACCAGCGCGGCGATGGAGTTTGCCCCGTCGTTGCCGGATGCCAGCATGGTGCCGTACAGCAGATCCCGGAAGGTCATCTGCTCCCCCGGGCGCACGGGCACCAGCGAGCTGCTCTTGGGGATGTCGTTGGCGGCGAGGGGGATGGTGATCACCGTATCCAGGTCGATCCCGCTCTCCAGCGCCAGCAGCAGCGTCATGATCTTGGTGGTGCTGGCCGGGTGTACGCGGACGCGCCCGTCCTTGATGAACAGGATCTCGCCGGTGTCATAGTCCACCAGCACGACGTTCGTCCCGTACAGGTGTCCCGCCTCCAGGCTCTCCGGATGATCGGCGGACCAGTCCGCTGGCGTCGCCGCCAGGGCCTGCATGGGCGCCAGTACGCATATTATCATCAAGACCGCCAGCGCGGCCAGCCATCTGCGGTGCATGTCGTTTCTCCTCATAATAAAAAGGTTATTCTGCCGCCGGGCATATGTCGCGTTCCGCGGAAAACCGGCTCCCCAGGCCCCCGCGGCTCAATTTGGGAAGCCTTTTCCCGAATCGTGTTTTTTGCCCAACGCTTTTCCATATCATTATACCACGAAAGCTATTTTTTGTACAGAGACTTGTAAAATCGTAACATAGCGCAATTTGGTCTTGCATTTGTAACAATTCTGTTTTATAATAGTCTATATTGGAAATGCTATTCAAAAGACACCCGCCATAAATCATGCGAACGGGGGAAACAACATGGCCAAGAGAATCCTGATTGTCGACGACGAACCCCTGATTGTGAAGGGATTGAAATATTCTCTGGAACAGGACGGTTACGAGACCGACTCCGCGCAGGACGGCGAGGAGGCGGTGGCGAAATTCTTCGCCGGCCAGTACGACCTGGTGCTGCTGGACGTCATGCTTCCCAAGATGGACGGCATGGAGGTATGCCAGCGCATCCGGGAAAAGAGCAACGTGCCCATCATCATGCTCACCGCCAAGGGAGAGGATATGGACAAGATCCTGGGCCTTGAATACGGCGCGGACGACTACATGACCAAGCCCTTCAACATCCTGGAGGTCAAGGCCCGCATCAAGGCCATCGTGCGCCGCACCTCCATGATGCAGAAGGACAGCGGCCAGCAGCTCATCTCCGTCCGGGACATGCAGCTGAACCTGAACAACCGCTCCGTGACCATCGCGGGCAAGGAAGTGAACCTCACCGCGAAGGAGTTCGACCTCCTCCAGCTCTTCGCCTCCCATCGCGGCAAGGTGTTCTCCCGGGAGGAACTGCTGGAGACTATCTGGAAGTACGATTACCTGGGCGATCTGCGCACCGTAGACGTGCACATCCGCCGCCTGCGCGAGAAGATCGAGCGCGTCCCCAGCCAGCCTGAATACATCTTCACCAAGTGGGGAGTGGGCTACTATTTCACGGACAAGGACTAGCACAGCCTTCCATTCCATACGCTGGAGAATTATCATCGCCTATCTGCTGATCATATCCGTCGCCTTCTCGGTGGTGGCGTTTTCCCTGATCCAGCTGGTAGGCGAATATCTGTTTACCCAGCGGGTGCGGGACGACCAGCGCATCGCGGAAAATCTCGCAGCCCAGATGGAGGCCGATCTGGCCGGCATGAACGCCCACTCCATGTATGAGACGGCCCGCGTCGCCAGCCAGGAGGAGGGCAGCCGCGTGCTGGTGCTGGACCGCTACGGCGTGGTCCAGGTGGATTCCGAATCCAGCCTGAACGGCTGCCGCTTTGAAAACAGCCAGGCCCTGTCCGTGCTCCAGGGCCAGCAAAACGATTACGGCTTTTACGATTCCGGCGAGAGCCCCGGCCTGTTTTCCACCATTCCCTTCGCCCGTTATTCCTCCTTCGGCACCACGGGGCTGTACGCCTCCGCCATCTCCGCCGAGGGCGCGCTGATGGGCGTGCTGGTCTACATCTCCAACACAAAGGAAATATATGAAAGCCTCCGGGAGGTGCAGGTCCGCACCCTCCTGTGGCTGGTGCTGGTGGCCGCCGCGGCGATGATCCTCAGCATGTTCGTTGTGCGCATGATCACCGTGCCCATCCGGGAACTGAACGAAGGCATCGCGAAGATGACCGCCGGGGACCTGTCCGCCCGGGTGCGCGTCAAGGGCCGCAGCGAGTTCGCCCAGCTGGCGACGGCCTTCAACTCAATGTCCGAGCGCATCGAGCGCCTGGATAAGTCGCGCAACCAGTTCGTGTCCAACGCCTCCCACGAGCTCAAGACGCCCCTGAGCACCATGAAGATCCTCATCGAGACGCTGATGTACCAGGAGCCCCTGGACCCCGGCATGACCAAGGAATTCCTGGGCGACTGCAACGCGGAAATCGATCGCCTGAACCACATCGTGTCCGATCTGCTCACCCTGGTGAGCATGGACTCCGGCGCCTCCCAGCTGAACCGCCAGGAAATGCGCCTGCGTGAGCTCGTTGTGGAGCAGACCCGCCGTCTGTCGCCCCTGGCCCGGGAAAACGGCATCGAGCTGGAGTGCGTGGCGAAGGATCCCGTGGAGGTCTACGCCGACGGCATCAAGCTGGCCCAGGTGATCTACAACGTGATCGACAACGCCATCAAGTACACGCCCCGCGGCGGCTCCGTGCGGGTGGAGCTCTCCCGCCAGGGCCGCACGGCCTGCGTGCGCATCGCGGATACGGGCATCGGCATCCCCGCGGAGGACCTGCCCCATATCTTCGAACGCTTCTATCGCGTAGACAAGGCCCGCTCCCGCGCCACCGGCGGCACCGGCCTGGGCCTGTCCATCTGCAAGCAGATCATGCAGCTGCACGAGGGCGACATCACCGTGAAGAGCACGGAAGGCCAGGGCACCACGTTCACCATCGAAATGCCCGTCTTGAACAAGTAGGGGAAGGGGGAGGAAAACATGCGCAAACATCTGCGGCTCGCCGCGCTGGCGGCAGCCATTTGCCTGCTGTGCGCCGGCTGTACCAACCGGTCCACCGCGGGTCTGACGCAGAATTCCGTCGACCTGCCCCAGCCGGCCGCTTCCGAAAAACAGGTGATTCTGGGAGAGGAGGCGGACGAAGAGGTCCTGGACTGCGTACTGTACTATGCCTCCGCGGACGGTTCCGGCCTGGCCTCCGTCCAGCGCCAAATCAGCGTGCGCCGGGGGGAGAGCGCCGCGGCCCAAATCGTGGCGGAGCTCAGCCATCCCGGCATGGAGGGCCTCCTCTCGCCGCTGCCCGGCGAGACCCGTCTGCTCTGCCTGGAGCGCACCGGCGGCCTTGTGTGCGTCGACCTTTCCCTGGACGCCGCCGCGGCCCAGGACGAAGCCCGCCTGACCATGGCCGCCGCCATCGCCAATTCCCTGCTGGATTCCGGCGCGGCCACCGCCGTGCAGATCCTCGTCGGCGGCTGCCAATTGGAGGTCTGTTCCCTGCCCGTCGGCGTGTTCACCCAGCCCGTGGGCAGCGCCGCGGCGGCCTACGCCCAGGCGCAGTCCGAGGCCGCCCGCCTGAAGTCCGGCTCCGGCGTCTCCCGCAAGCTGGCGGTGTACCTGCCCGACGCCACCGGTGAATGGCTCCTGCCCTCAGTCGCGGACATCACCTTTACCTCCGCCTATCCTGCCGCGGCCCTGGCGGAGCTCATTGCCAACAGCCTTGTCCCGGAGGGCGGTGTCATCCTGGGCGATCCCTTCGCCCGCGTCACGGAGCGGGGCCTTCGTGTTGTGGAGGTCAACCTCAGCGCCTCCCTGCTGGACGCGGACGGCCGGCTCCCCTGGAGCGCGGCGGGTTCTGTCGTCATGACAGCGCTGAGTTTCCTCCCGGAGACCGACGCCGTGCGCCTGTCGGTGGAGGGCGTCCCCGTGGACGTGCTGGCTTCCGTGCCCTCGTCCGGCCCCGATTTCGCGCGGAAGGATTTCTCCTGCCGGGTCGCCGGCACGTGCAATCTGTATTTCTCGGATGGGTCCGACGGTCTGGCGCTGCGTACCCGCGCCGTGTCCCAGGCCGTCCAGCAGAGCCCCGTGGCGATCCTCCGCGCCCTGCTGGACGGGCCTCTGGATTGCGAAAGCGGCGCGGTCCCGCCCTTCCCCGAAGGCGTATCCTCCGCGGACCTGCGCGGCCTGTCGCTGGAAGACGGCATCGCCTCCGTCAGCCTGTCCGCCAATTTCTACCGCCGCTGCCAGAACCTGTCCTATCAGGCAGAGCGCACGGCGGTATACGCCATTGTCAATACCCTGTGCGATATTTCCGGCATCCGGGGCGTAAAGCTGTTCATAGAGGGCATATCGCCCCAGGTCCTCTCCCGCAAGATCTACCTGCGCAGCGTACTGCTTCCGAACCCCGGCCTGGTTTCCGGCTGATTACAATTCCACGCGGATATTACGCGCCTTCATCCAGTCGTTGATCTGGATCAGATACGCCAGCATCTGCGGTCCGGCCATCAGCTGTCCGAACCACGGCGTGTCTGCAGGGTCCAGCGGCGAAAGCGCGATCTTTTCCAGCGCGTCCGCGTCCACCAGCTGCTTGATGGGCGCGCTTTCGTCCGCCAGCATTGCCCGCGTCCTCTGGCGGATCAGCTCCGCGTATTCGGGGCTGCACGTCTTGGGATACGGGCTCTTTTTGCGCCCCAACAGTTCCTCCGGCAGCAGCCCCGCCGCCGCCCGCCGCAGCAATCCCTTTTCCCGCCCGTCGCAGGCCTTCATGCTCCACGGCACGTTGAACACATACTGCACCAGCCGCTCGTCCGAGTAAGGCGTCAGTACGCTGAGCCCCGCATGGCCGCACATCCGAACGGCCCTCTCCTGCAGGTTTGGCATGAAATACCGCAGGCACAGGTGCTGCATGGTGCGCAGGCACGCCTCTTCCGCGCTGTCCGTATCGAGCGTGGGCGCCTGCTCCACGGCCTCTGCCAGCGTCTCCCGCGCGAATTCCTTCAGCCGCAGCTTCTCCCGCACATCTCTGCGCAGCACGGACTCCCGGAAGTCCAGCGACCCGCCCCAGGGGAATCCCTCGTCGGAAAGCGCCGCCGCGCTGCGAAACCAAGGATACCCGCCGAACACCTCGTCCCCGCACTCCCCGGACACAGTGTCCCGGGAATACGCGGCGATCTCGTGGGAAAACAGCAGCAGGGATGCGTCCACGTCGCCCATACCGGGCAGCCCCCGAGCCTCCTCCGCCACGTGCAGCGCGTCGGCCAGCGCCCGCTGGGTCAGCGTGACGAACATGTGCCGTGTGTTCAGGTATTTGGCGGCCATTCGCACATAGGGCGTGTCCAGCGAGGGACGGAAGGAATTGGCCCGGAAGTCGTCCTCGTCGCCCTCATACATCACCGAATACGTGCTCATCCGCCCGATGCGCCGCTTCAGCAGCGCGGTCAGTACCGTGGAATCCAGCCCGCCGGACAGCATGGCGCTGGGGTGCAGCGGCACGATATCGTCCACGGCACGTTCCAGCATGGCGCGCACCGTTTCCGCCGTGCGTCGAAGGTTGTCCACATGCGGGGCGGCCTCCAGGGAGAAGTACCGCTCGATCCGCGCCTCCCCGCCCTTCACAATCAGGGAGCACCCGGGCTCCAGGGAGAATATGTCCCGGTAGGGCGTCCGCCCGGGCGTTCTGGCTGGGCCCAGGCCCATGAGTTCCCTGGCACCCCGCAGGTCCACCACGGGCTCCGCCAGCCCGGATAGCAGCACCGCGTCCGGGTGATCGGAAAACGCCGCGGAGCCGTCCCGCAGGGCGTAGAACACGGGCATGTCGCCCATCCGGTCCCGGCTCACCACCAGGGTGTCCAGCCCCTCGTCCAGCACGGCGGTCATCAACGGCCCTTCCAGGTGCCGCGGATAGTCCTCGCCCCAGGCCTTATAGGCGGCGATGGCCACATCCGCCGTACCCGCGACCCCTTCCAGCCCCAGTTCCGCCGAGAGCTCCGCCCGGTTGTGCAGTCTTCCGGCGGCGCACGCCAGCAGCGTCCCCTCGGAGGCGTTGTCCTCCGCGGACAGTACCATGCCGCCCTTGACGATGTGGGGCGCGTCGCAGATCCCCCGGATGCCTTCTGGATAATCACAGCGGTATACGCCGATCAGGTTCATACGTTCATCCCACCCTTCTTCCTCACATGGTATGAGTCCGCGGGTCGGGAAATGAATTTACCGCCTCGCTCCGCCGGATGCCGCCCGGCGCGGGGCATATGCGAAAAAAACTCGAATTTCGCTGTTATATTTCGCCTTTTATCGGTATATTTTCGAAATCCCGTATTGCATTTTTATCGTACTTTTTATAACAAATCATTATACGAAAAAATGCTCCATGATTGCGTTTTGTTATATGCTTCCCCCATCAAAGCCAGCCCAAAATGACTGCAAATCGTTATGCTCTCGCCTCAACGTCTGTCTCCCAAAATGATTGCAAATCGTTATGCTTTCGCACCCCGAAAAACGCGGTTTTGCGCGCCTGTTTTGCTGGAAATGCTGTATATTTGTCCCGGCTCCGTCGCTCTTTCCTCACCGGAACCATCCCTGATTTCCAAAAAGAAAGGGAAGAACACAGCGCCATCCCATCCCTTTGCGCTGTTCCTCTTCCCGCTCCAAACCCCTGGTTTTTCAACGCATATGGGCAGAGTCGGCACATCGCCGATCCCCGCCTTTGCGCAGTTCCCCTTCCCGTTCAAATCCCAGGTTTTTCAACGCATATGGGCAGAGCCGGCATATCGCCAGCCCCGCCTTTGCGCAGTACCCCTTCCTGTTCAAATCCCAGGTTTTTCAACGAATATGGGCGGGAGCCGGCATATCGCCAGCCCCCGCCCAGGGCATTTCCGCGGTGATCAATGATACTCCGGCAGCCAGCCCTTGTGCGTCTCGATGAGGTCGTCGCACATGGCTACGATGTCGTCGATGGACAGCTCGCTGGAGGTGTGGGGATCCATCATAACCGCCTGATAAATATAGTCTTTCTTCAGGGTGCGGGCAGCCTCGATGGCCAGCAGCTGCACGTTGATGTTGGTGCGGTTCAGGGCCGCGCACTGCTCCGGCAAATCGCCGATGTGCACGGGCTGTACGCCGCTCTTGTCCACCAGGCAGGGCACCTCCACGCAGGCGTTCCGGGGCAGGTTGGTGATGAGGTCGTTGTTCAGCACGTTGCCGCCGATCTTGTAAGGGACGTTGGTCTCCATGGCCTCCATGATATAGCTGGCGTACTCCGTGGTGCGGGTGTGGCTGAGGGTGGGGTTCTGGGTAAGCTCGTGGCCGCGCTCCTTCCAGTTCTTGATCTGGTTGATGCAACGGCGGGGGTACTCGTCCAGGGGGATGTTGAACCGCTCGATGAGATCCGGGTACTTGTCCTTGATGAAATATGGGGTGTACTCGGCGTTGTGCTCGCTGGACTCGGTGATGTAGTAGCCGAAGCGGCGCATCAGCTCCAGGCGCACCATGTCGCCGTGGACCTTCTTTTCCTCATAGAGGCGCTGGCCCTCGCGGATGGCCTTCTCGGCCTCCTCCGAGCAGACGCCGCCGTGGCGCGCGGCGTGGGCGGCGATCTGTTCCTCCACGCTGGGCCGCTTCAGCTCGCCCTTATTGTACAGGATGGCGCGGCGCTTCAGTTCAGGATACAGGTCCACGCCGTCCTTGGTGACCTCCAGCAGCCAGGCCTGGTGGTTGATGCCCGCGATCTTCCACTGCACGGAATCGTCGTATTCCATGCCCAGTTCCCTCATGAGGGTGCTGCAGCACACCTGCACGCTGTGGCACAGGCCAACGGTCTTCACGCCGGTCATGCGCAGCATCGCGCCGGTCAGCATGGCCATGGGGTTCGTGTAGTTCAGGAACCAGGCGTCCGGGCAGACCTCTTCCATGTCCCGGGCGAAGTCCATCATCACGGGGATGGTGCGCAACGCGCGGAACACGCCGCCCACGCCCAGGGTGTCGGCGATGGTCTGGCGCAGCCCGTACTTCTTGGGGATCTCAAAGTCCGTGATGGTGCAGGGGTCGTAGCCGCCCACCTGGATGGCGTTCACCACGTAGTCAGCGCCGCGGAGCGCGTCCTTGCGGTTCTCCACGCCCAGGTACTTCTCGATCTTCGCCTTGCCGCCGGTGTTGCGGTTGATGGCCTCCAGCATGATGGCGGATTCCTCCAGCCGCGTGGCGTCGATGTCGTACAGCGCGATTTGGCTGTCCGCCAGGGCAGGGGTCACCATGCAGTCGCCCAGCACGTTCTTCGCGAACACCGTGGAACCGGCACCCATGAATGTGATTTTTGCCATAGTGTATCCTCCTTCAAACGATGGCGGCTGCTCATCCGCCTTGCTGGGAAAATTATAACGAAAAATCGCCTTGAAAACAATCTGATTATGTTGCATAATATACATGATATGTTGCATGGAGGATATGAGCATGGACAGAAGCGCATGCGGCGCGGGCCTTCGCATGGGTCTGACCCTGAACGACTGCGGCGAAGAGGACTGCTTTCCCGCCCAGAGCTGGGGGCCTGCGGACGTCGACTGCTATCTCCTGCGCGTGATCCTGCGGGGCCGCGGGGAGTACAGGCCGCGGGACGAGACGTATTTTCTGCAGGCAGGACAAGCCTTTTTGATCTATCCGGGCGTTACGGCGTTTTACAGCGCGGACGAAAAAGACCCCTGGTCCTGCGTCTGGATCGGCTATTCGGGAGCCGATGCGGAAGCCTGCACGGAGCTTGCAGGGATCGAACGGGAGCGGCCGGTGCTGGAGCTGGGCGGGCTGCTGGAGCAGGTGGCGCAGGCGATCCGCACGGTGCGCGCGGACGCCACGGGCCTGGAGCGGGGCGATATAGCCGCAGCGGGTGGAATGTACCGGCTGTTCGCGCTGCTGTCCCAGGCGGGGCGCGGCGGGGACAGCCTGGACAGGAACGCATACCTGAAGCGGGCCATGTGGTACATGCAGGCGAACCTGCAGCGGGGCGTCGGCGTGGAGGAGGTCGCCGGGTACGTGGGCCTGAGCCGATCCCAGCTGTTCCGCGTGTTCAAGGAAAGCGTCGGGACATCTCCACAGCAGGCGCTGATGGAGATGAAGCTGCGCGGCGCGGAGTCCCTGTTGACGGACACCGACCTGTCGCTGAGCGAGGTTGCGCTTTCGGCGGGGTTTTCCTCTGTGGGGAGAATGGGCGAGACGTTCCGGGTGCACAGGGGGATGACTCCCACCCAGGCGCGGCGGAACAGGCGGGAAGGGAACAGGAGGACAGAAAAATAGGGTGGCATCTCAGCCAGTTCTCCGGCTGATTCCCAAGGAAGACGATCAAAGGAAGCTTCGCCTGTCGCGGCGGGGTATACGCAAGGATTGCCTTCATTTCAAAAAAGAAACGACCGGCATTGAGGTGCGGATTGCCGCATTCAGATTTTGTTGAAAGACTTCTTGTTTTGCAGCGATAAGAAACAGGGAGGCCGAACGGCCTCCCTGTTTGTTTGGGGGACATTGTCTCCGGGGGATACCCCGGGCGCGAAAATCAGTAGTTTTCGGCCTTGATCTGGAAATAGGACTGGGGATGGCTGCAGACGGGGCAGACCTCGGGGGCCTTTTTGCCCACGACGACGTGGCCGCAGTTGGAGCACTGCCAGACCATGTCCTGATCCTTGGAGAACACCAGGCCCTCCTGCACGTTCTTCAGCAGGGCCAGGTAGCGGGCCTCGTGCTCCTTTTCGATGGCTGCGACGCCCTCGAACAGCTTGGCGATGTCCTCGAAGCCCTCCGCCCGGGCGTCCTTGGCGAAGGCGGCGTACATGTCGGTCCACTCAAAGTTCTCGCCCGCGGCTGCGTCCTTCAGGTTGGCGGCGGTGTCCGGGACGGCGCCGTCGTGGAGCAGCTTGAACCAGATCTTGGCGTGTTCCTTCTCGTTCTCGGCGGTCTCCTCAAAGAGATTCGCGATCTGGACATAGCCGTCCTTGCGGGCCTTGGATGCGTAGTAGGTGTACTTGTTGCGGGCCTGGGATTCGCCGGCGAAGGCAGCCTGCAGGTTGGCCTCGGTCTTGGTGCCCTTGATGTTCATGAAGAATACCTCCTGTTTGTATCAAATGGTTTTTGCGGAAACGTTTGCGCGGCTTCCGGCGGGAAGCGCGCATATATCAGGCCGCGGGGGCGGCGTTGATATCAATGGGAACGGGGCGGCAGATCGATCCCGGCGCGTCGGGCCTGGGGAATCTGCAGGTAGCGCTCTATGCGGTACAGCTTGCCGTCCTTGACGAAGTTCGCGCCGGTCTGCTTGAAGTGGAACGCGACGCCCGCGGCGGCGCACTGATCCCGCAGGGCGAGCACCCAGTCGTAGTTCAGACACCGGGCGTCCGAACCGGACTCGCCGCCGGCGACGACCATGCGGATCCTGTCGGGATCCAGCCAGGGGGAGAGGTTCACGGGTCCCAGCATGGGTTCGCAGATAACGAAGCGGCCATGGACGGGAACGGACAGGAATTCGTCCATGCGCTCATCAGCGCGGCGCTGGTTTTCGATGGTCGCGCCGAACTCCACGTGGTCCCAGCCATCGCCCCAGTCCCCGGGGAGGCACTCCCGTATCCTCAGCACGCGCTTGGTGATGACGGAGAAGGAGAGGTCCGGGCGGAGGCGCATCATGTCCCAGGCGGCGTCGCGCCAGGGATCGGCCTGGTCCAGGAAGAAATCCGAGGTCATGCAGGCGTAGACGTGGCTGCCGGCGGGGATCTTCCAATCGCCGGCGCGGGTGCGGCGCAGGGGAAGGTCGAAGTCCGCGGTGCGCCCGGCGACGGAGCTGTCCCTGCCGAACTGCGCGTCGCGGCGGTATACGTAGCAGTGGGCGCAGCCCTCCGAATACTTCACACAGCCGTGCCACGGGTTCCAGATGGCGGACATGGGATCAGTCCGTGATGATGCGGACGGAATCCCGCAGGGCTATGCGGATGGCCTCGGCGGCGGCGTAGTCGTCGTAAGGGCAGCAGAAGTGGAACACGCAGAGCTTGCGGCCCACGTTCGTGATGACGCAGTAGCCCTTGACCTCCGTCTTGCCGTAGGTGGTGACGTAGGTGGAGGCGATGGCAGCCTTGCCCAGGAAGGTGACGCCTTCTTCCTCCAGATCGCCGATGGTGAAATCGCCCTTTTCGTACATCGAAGAGATACTCTTGAAAAAGCTGGAGAATTCATCCTGGATCTCGGCCTTCTTCTCCGGGGTGTGCTTCAGCGTCTTCACTGTCACGGAGACGCGGGCGGGGAACTCCGCGTTCGTATCCTGCTGGAAGCAGATGGTGTAGCGGCCGGGCTTGTTGATCCAGCCGGTGGGATACTGCATGCTGAGGGAGAGGCTCTCGCTGGTAATGGTGGAATAACCCGTAATGCCGCCCAGGCTGCCCGCGCCGGGAATGCCGGGCACGGCGGAGGTGGACGAGGGGTCCGTGAGCCAGGCGGAACCGGCGGTGGGGGCCGCCGTACCGACGATGGCGGGAGGAGTTACGACCACTACGGGCGCGGAGGGATAGTCGTAGGCGTCCGGAGTCTCCATGGACGGAGCGGCGGGATAGATATAGACGTCGTCCGGCGCGGGAGAAGCCGACGTCTTTGCGGTATCGTCGCCGCAGGCCGTCAGGGCCCAAAGGAGAAGCGCGGCGAGGGAAAGCAAGAGAAGCTTTTTCAAGGTGATTCCTCCAGGATGTGATTATGCCTTTGTGTCGCCGTGGAGGGCGATCTGTTCGTTTAACAGGTCGATGTCCCCGCAGCCGTGGGTGACGACGATGTCGCCGGCGCTCCAGTGGGCCCGGAGGTAGGCTTCCGCGTCGTCGAAGGTGGGCGTCAGGTGGACCTCGATTCCCCGGCGGCGGATGGGCTCCAGCAGCATTTCAGAGGAGATGTCGCCGGGGTCGACCTCCCGTGCGCCGCAGATGTCGGTGATCAGCAGGATGTCCGCCTGGTCGAAGGTGGATACGAAGCTGTCGAACAGCTTCTTTGTGCGGGAATATGTATGGGGCTGCCAGACGCTCCAGAGTTTTTTGTGGGGCTGCAGGGCGGCCAGGCGCAGCGCGTTTTTGATCTCGGCGGGGTTATGGCCGTAGTCGGTGTACAGCGCGACGCCGTCGGTGACGCTGGTGCGCTCGAAACGGCGGTGCGCGCCCTTGAAGGAATGAAGGGCCCTGGCCACGGCGGACATATCCAGGCCGCGGACGTGTGCGACGGCGATGACCGCCAGGGCGTCCAGCATGTTGGCCTCGGTTGCGACGGACAGGTGAAAGCGGCCGAGGACGCGGCCGTCCAGCGCGGCGTCGAATTCGGCGCGGCCCAGTTCGTCGTAGCGGAGGTTTTCCGGGCGCAGGCGGTTGCGCGCGCCGGTGCCGTAGGTGATGTATTGGCGGGCGGAGTTCTCCGCCACGCGGCGGGCGCGCTCGTCGTCGCCCCAGGCGACGACCCAGCCGTTCTCCGGCACCAGGGCGGCGTAGCGGGCGAAGGCGGATTCGATGTCGTCCAGGTCACGATAGCAGTCCAGATGGTCCTCGTCGATGTTCAGGATGACGGCCACGGTGGGGAAGAAGTGCAGGAAGCTGCGGTTGTATTCGCAGGCCTCGCACAGGAAATCGCCGGAGGAGCCCAGGCGCGTGGAGCCGCCGATGAAATCCAGCTCGCCGCCGATGTGGATGGTGGGATCCGCGCCGGCCTCCAGGAAGGTCTGGGCCAGCATGGCGGTGGTGGTGGTCTTTCCGTGGGTGCCGCTGACGCCCACGGCGAAGCGGCTGCCGAGCATCAGCTGGCCCAGCAGATCGCAGCGCTCGATCTCGGCGACGCCCGCGGCCCGGGCGGCGGCGCGCTCGGGGTTTTCGGCGGGGATGGCGGCGCTGAAAACCAGAACGTCCGCTCCCTGGATATTCTCGGCACGGTGGCCGATGGTTACGGGGATGCCGCGCGCTTCCAGCATTTCGGTATTGTGGGAGCGGGTGCGGTCCGAGCCAGTGACGGCAAAGCCCTCCTGCTTCAAAAGGAGCGCCAGGCCGGACATGGAAGAGCCGCCCGCGCCGACAAAGTGCACGTGTCCGCCGCGATGGTCAAATATGTTCTCAGGCATGCTGCGCCTCCGGATTGAAATGGATAAATTCTTCCTCGATATTACTATTATAGAGCAAAGCGGGGATTTGTGCAAGTGCGGGAAGAAAAACCGTTCGCTCGGAAGGTTAAAAAACGGTTTTTTGCCGAAAAAGACGGAAAGAGGATGGAAAAACAAACATTTCCGAATTATAATGAAAAAAGATCAATGAAACTTCGGATTTTGGGGGAGAGACACATGGAGAAGTTCAAGCGCAGCGAGCGGCTGGGCGCCATGACGCAGATCCTGACGGCCACGCCCAACAGGATCCATACCCTCAGCGAATTCTGCGAGATGTTCGGCGCGGCAAAGTCCACCATCAGCGAGGACATCGACCTGGTGAGCGCGTCGCTGGAGCGGAACGATCTCGGCAGGCTGGAGACGGTCGCCGGCGCTGCGGGCGGCGTGCGGTACAGGGCCATCCCCAGCCGGGAAAAGGCATACAGGACGCTGCTGGAGGTTGCGGAGACGCTGAGCCAGCCGGGCAGGATGCTGCCGGGCGGCTTTCTGTACAATTCCGACGTGTCCTCCGATTCCGCCATCGCCCAGTCCATGGGCGAGATCCTGGCGGCCCAGTACTACGACAGGCGGCCGCACTTCGTGTTGACCATGGAGACGAAGGGCATTCCCATCGCGCTGATGACGGCGAGGATGCTGGACGTGAAATTGGTGATCGCCCGGCGCGACAGCAGAGCCTACGAGGGCAGCGCTGTGAAGATCAATTACATCGCCGGAGGCAGCAACGACCGCATCGAGACCATGGCGCTCTCCAGGCGCGCGGTGCAGCCCGGCCAGAGGGCGCTGATCATAGACGACTTCATGAAGGGCGGCGGAACGCTGCAGGGAATGGTGGACATGATGCGGGAATTTCAGGCCGAGGTGGTCGGCGTGGGCGTGATGATCGCCACGGCGGAGCCGAAGGTGAAGAGGGTGGAAGGCGCGAGGGCGCTGCTGGTGCTGGAGGGCTTCGACCAGGACAAGGGCACCGCCATCATACGGCCCGCGGACGAATACCGCTGCTGAGGCGGAAGCGATAAGGGGAGGTTCGGATAGAATTGGACCTGCAGAGATTCCTCACGGAGATCACGGCGCTGCCGGGCACGCCCGGATATGAGCGCGGTGTGAACGGATATATCGCCAGGGCGTTCGCGCCGCTGGCGGACGAGGTGACGGTGGACAGGCTGTTCAACGTCATTGCACGGGTTGGAAATACCGGCCCGCGGGTCATGATCGACGCCCATCAGGACGAGATCGGCCTGCTGGTGAGCGACATAGAGGAGGACGGGTGCCTGCGCATAGACAGAAACGGCGGCGTGGATCCGCGCGTTTTGCCCGGCATGGAGGTCATGGTGCAGGCGAAGGGCGGCGCGCTGTTCGGCGTGGTCGGGGCAAAGCCGCCGCACCTGCTCACCGCGAAGGACCGGAATAAGACATATGAGATGGCCGACCTGTACGTCGACATTGGTTTTTCCCCGGAGAAGGCGCGCAGCCTGGTGCGCGTGGGCGACACGGTGGTGTTTCGGGCGAAGGCGCGGGAGCTGGCGGGCGGCTGCTTTGCCGGGAAGACCATGGACGACCGGGCCAGCGTCGCGGCCATGCTGGTAGCGGCGGAGGAGCTCAGGGGCATGAAGGTGGATTCCACGGTGTATTTCGTGTCGTCCACACAGGAGGAGATCGGCGGGAAGGGATCCAAGGTGGCGGCGGACGCCATCAACCCCGATTACGCCATCGCCATCGACGTGACCCACGCCGAGGGCCCCGGCACGGGAAAATGGGAAGCTTTCCCCATGGATAAACTGACCATTGCCTTCGGCCCCGCGGTGCACCCGGCGCTGTTCCAAAAGGCGGAGGAGTGCGCAAAAAAGCACCGCATTCCCTATGAGAAGGAAGTCCTTCCGCGATACACGGGCACGGACACGGACATCATCCGCAACGTGCGGGACGGCATACCGTCCATGCTGCTGTCGATACCGCTGAGGTACATGCATACCACGGTGGAGACGCTGAAGCTGGACGTGATCCGGGACACCGGCAGACTGCTGGCGCTGCTGATCGCGGACATCGCCAGGGATTGGGAGGACATGCGATGGTACTGAAGGAGCTGTGTCTGCTGCGGGGCGTGTCCGGCGCGGAAGGCCCCGTGCGGGATTTCATTCTGGAAAAGGTCCGGAAGACGGCGGACGAGGTGCGCGTGGACCGGATGGGCAACGTCATCGCAACGAAGCGCGGAACGGACGCAGAGCCCCGCAGGCGCGTGGCCTTCGCAGCCCACATGGACGAGGTTGGGCTGATCGTCATCGGCATCAACGACAACGGGCTGCTGAGCTATGCCCCTGTGGGCCATATCGATTCCAGGGTGATGGTGTCCAAGTGGGTGCTGGTGGGCGAAAAGGCCGTGCCGGGCGTCATCGGCGCGAAGGCCATCCACCTGCAGACCGAGGAGGAGTACGGGCGCGTGCTGGATCACGACAGCCTGTACATCGACATCGGGGCGAAGGACAAGGCCGCCGCGGAGGCGCTGGTGTCACCTGGGGACTACGTGACCTTCGACAGCGAGTGGGTGGAATACGGGGACGGAATGGTGAAGACCAAGGCGCTGGACGACCGCGTGGGCTGCATGAGCATGCTGTCCCTGCTGGAAGAGAGATACCCCTGCGACGTGACCTGCGTGTTCACCGTGCAGGAAGAAGTGGGCATGTGGGGCGCGAAGGCCGCGGCACAGGCGGTGCGCGGCGCGGACTGCGCCATCATCTTCGAGGGGACCGCGGCCAACGACCTGGGCTGCGTGGAGCCCCATAAGCAGGTGTGCTGTGTGGGGAAGGGCGCGGCGGTCTCGGTGAAGGACGTTTCCTCCATCGGCAGCCGGGCGCTGTTTGATGCTCTGATGCGGACGGCGAAGGAAGACGGCGTGCGCTGCCAGATCAAGCGATACGTCTCCGGTTCCAACGACGCCGGGCCGATCCAGGTGCTGGCGGGGCCCATGCCGACATGCGTGATCAGCGTGCCGTGCCGGTACATCCATTCGCCTTCCTCTGCGGCGTGCTTCGCAGACATCGAGGCGCAGTTCATGCTGGCGCACCGGTTCCTGATGCGCGGCGGGAAATTCTGACGGGAGGTCGTTTGAAGATGAAGAAAACGCTGGAAGCGGTGCTGAACGCATACGGGGCCACCGGTCGGGAGACGACGGTCGCCGCGGTGATCCGGGAAATGGTGGAGCCATATGTGGATGAGATCCGCACCGACGCCCTGGGGAATCTGATCTGCGTGAGGAAGGGCGAAGGAAAGCGCGTCATGCTGGCGTCCCACATGGACCACATCGGATACATGGTGATGGACATCGACGAAAAGGGATTTCTGCGGGTGGCGTCGGTCGGAGGCGTCAATCCCATGAACTCCGCGAACAGGCGCGTCGTGTTTGAAAACGGCCTGACGGGCGTGGTGAGCCGCGAGGTGCGGGACGTGAAGGCGGAAGACGTCACCATGGACAACATATTCATCGACATCGGCGCGGCCGACGCCGAGGAGGCCGGAAGGCTGGTGAGGATCGGCGACGTGGCGGTGTACCAGCCGGACGTGGCGTACATGGCCAACGACCTGATCTCCGCGCCGGCGCTGGACGACCGGTGCTGCTGCGCCATCGTCATCGAGACGCTCAAGGCGCTGAAGACCCGGAACAACGAGGTGTGCGCGGTGTTCACCGTGCAGGAGGAGATCGGCACAAAGGGCGCCCAGGCGGCGGCGTATGAGCTGGACCCGGACATGGCCGTGGCGCTGGACGTCACCATGGCGGGAGACAGCCCCAAGGGGCCGCGCATCAGCGTGAAGCTGGGCAAGGGGCCCTGCGTGAAGATCAAGGATTCCGGCGTGGTGTGCTCGCCCGAAGTTGTGGAGAAGATGGAGGCCGCGGCGGAGCGCGCGGGCGTCGCCTGGCAGCGCGAGGTGCTGGTGGGCGGAGCCACGGACGCGCGGCCCATACAGATCTCCCGCAGCGGCGTTCCGGTGGGCGTGCTGTCGGTGCCCTGCCGGTACATCCATTCCCCCTGCGAGACGGCGTCCATGCGGGACATGGAGGACGGCGTGAAGCTGATGGTCGAACTGCTGGACGGGGAGCTGTGAGCGCAGGTTAGGCACAATCGGACAATTTTGTGTTAAAAGATAGACAAAACAGCAGGAGAAATCGAGATTCATAACGAAAACTTTAAGGAACATCTCCAGGAGAGATTCTATTGAATGATGGAGGGGTTACTCATGGGACAGGTTTATGTGATCGATCATCCCCTGATTCAGCACAAACTGACGCTGATGCGGGACAAGGACTGCGGAACGAAGGACTTCCGCCAGCTGCTGGAGGAGATCTCCATGCTGATGGGCTACGAAGTCACCCGTTCTCTGCCGACGAAAGAGGTTGAGGTGGAAACGCCTATCGCCAAGTGCAGGAGCCGCGTGATCGCGGGCAAGAAGCTGGGCGTGGTGCCCATCCTGCGCGCCGGCCTGGGCATGGTGGACGGTGTGACGCGCCTGGTGCCCACCGCGAAGGTAGGCCACATCGGCCTCTACCGCGACCCCGTGACGCATAAGCCGGTGGAATATTACTGCAAGCTGCCCCCGGACGTGGAGGAGAGAGAACTGATTGTGCTGGATCCCATGCTGGCCACCGGCGGAAGCTCCATCGCGGCCATCGATTTCCTCAAGAAGCACGGCTGCCAGTCCATCAAGCTGGTGTGCCTGGTGGGCTGTCCCGAGGGCGTGAAAGCGCTGCAGGAGGCGCATCCCGACGTCGATCTGTACATCGCTGCGATCGACGACCACCTGAACGAGAACAAGTATATCGTGCCCGGACTTGGCGCCGCCGGCGACCGCATCTTCGGCACCAAGTAATTCCGGCACACAGACGGGAGGACGAATCCTTGTCGGTAGAACTGTTTAAAAAGATACAGCAGGCGGAGGCGGAGGCCGAGGGCATGCGCCAGGAGGCCGCGCGCCTCGCCCGGGAGCAGGTGAAGGCGGTGGAGGAAGCCCTCAGCGCCGAAAACCGGCAGACCGCCGCGGAGGTCCGCGAGGAGGCGCAGCGCGTGCTGGCCGACGCCGCTGCGGAGGTTGAGAAGGAGATCGACGCACTGAAGCAGAAGCGCGGCGCGGAGCGAGAGGCCCAGAAGGCCGCCGCGGAACGCAGGGTAAGCCAGGCAGGACAGGCCATCTTTGAAAGGATCGTTTTGCATGGCAATCGTTGAGATGAAAAAGATGCGCCTGCTGGCGCTGAAAAAGGACGGCACGAAGCTCCTGCGCCGCCTGCAGCGCCTGGGCTGCGTGCAGATCGTCGAAGGCGATTCCGAGGACCTGCGGGCCATGACCGGGAACCCGGGCGAAGAGGCCGAAGAGCTTCAGAAGACCATGGCCAGGCTGGACTGGGCCATCAAGAAGATAGCGCCCTACGACCCGGAGAAGAAGGGCATGTTCCAGGGAAAGCCCGTCAAGAGCGAGGCCGACGCGGAGAACGCGCTGGCCGGGCAGGCGGAGACCATGGCCATGGTGGCGCGGCTGGAGGAGATCGAGCGCCGGATGGGCGAACTGCGCTCCGCCGAGGCCCGGGAGCGGTCCGCCATCGCGCAGCTGACGCCCTGGGCGGGCATGGACATCCCGCTGGAAAAGCTGGGAGCGTCCCGATATGCCCGGATCGAGATGCTGGCGGTGCCGGTGAAGACATGGGAACAGTTCCTGGCCGCAGGCGCGGAATTCTCCACGCCGCCGGTGGTGGAAGAGATCTCCAGGGATCGGGAAAACGTGCACGCGCTGTGCGCGGTGCACTCCTCGGATGCCGCGTCCTACGAACAGGCCATGAAGGACGCGGGCGCGGCGACGGTGAGCTTCCCGCACCAGCAGGGCACCGCGGCAGAGTGCATCGCCGCAGCGGAGGAGCGCATCCGGGAAGTTGGCAAGGAGAACAAGACGCTGAACAAGGAGATCGAGGCGTTCGGCGCGCGGACCGGCGAAGCCAAGCTGCTGTGGGACGTATTGAACCTGGCGCTGGCACGGGAGAGCGCGACGGCGAAGTTCGCCCAGACGGGAAGCGCGTTCCTGCTGACGGCATGGACCCCAGCGGACAGGGAGGGCGACGTGCGCGCGGCAGTGGAAAGAACGACGAAGGACTACGACATATCCTTTGACGACCCCGCCGAGGACGAGGAGCCGCCCGTGGCGCTGACGAACGGCAAGGTGATAAAGCCGTTCGAGTCCATCGTGAAGATGTATTCCATGCCCAGCTACCGGGGACTGGACCCCACCTGCGTGATGATGCCGTTTTTCATCTGCTATTTCGGGCTGATGGTATCGGACGCGGCATACGGGATCATCCTGGCCATCCTGGGCGGGCTGCTGTGGAAGAAGCTGCGTGGGAAGGGCGCAATGGGCGCGATTTCCTTCGTGGTGGCCATGGGCGGACTGGCGACGGTGTTCTGGGGCGCGATGCTGGGCGGCTGGTTCGGCATCGAGGACGTGCCGGCCATCATCGGATTTACACCCATGAGCGAGCCCTTGAAGATGATGGTGCTCTGCCTGGCTCTGGGCGCGGTGCAGATCCTGACCGGCCTGGGCGTGGCGGTGTACATGAACCTCCGCCGCGGCAAACCCTTGGACGCGCTGTTCGACCAGGGATTCTGGCTCATCATATTCGCGGGCATCGGCTTGCTGTTCGTGAACGGCAAGATCGGGCTCATCCTGATGGCCGTGGGCGCGCTGGGCATCGTGTGCTTCGGCGGACGGCAGAAGAAGGGGTTCGGACGCATCCTCAGCGGACTGGGCAAGCTTTACGACATCACCAGCTACATGTCGGATATCCTCTCCTACGCGAGGCTGTTCGGCATGGGCCTGGCGACGGGCGTCATCGCCATGGTCATGAACAACGTGGCCATGATGCTGTGGGGCGGCGTGGGGACGATCTTCGCCATCGCGGTTTTGATCGTGGGCCACGTGTTCAACATCGGCATCAACGCCCTGGGCGCGTATGTGCATTCCTGCCGCCTGCAGTACATCGAGTTTTTCGGGAAGTTCTACGAGGACGGCGGCACGGCGTTCATGCCCATGGACACCACCGGGAAATATGTGGAATTTGAGAGCGGAGACGCCTCGAAGGCCGCGTGAATCGGGATATTATCACATCAATATGAGAATACACCATAGGAGGAATGAAACATGGAACTGTTCATCGAAAACCTTGGCCTGATCCTGGCGCTGGCGGGCGCCGCGCTGTCTGTTCTGCTGGCCGGCATCGGCTCCGCGAAGGGCGTTGGCATTGCCGGCGAGACCGCCGCGGGCGTCGTCACCGAGAACCCCGAGTGCTTCGGCCAGGCGCTGGTGCTGGAGCTGCTGCCCGGCACGCAGGGCATTTACGGCTTCCTGATCGGCTTTATCGTGCTGCTGAACACCGTGATGGGCGGCAATACGGCGGTGAGCGTCCACCAGGGCGCCATGACCTTCATCGCCTGCATGCCCATCGCCATCGTTGGCCTGGCCTCCGCGAGGATCCAGGGCCGCGTGGCTTCCTCCGCCATCTGCATGCTGGGCAAGCGTCATGACTCCGCCGGCCAGGGCATCGTCATGACCGTTATGGTGGAAACCTACGCCGTGCTGGCGCTGCTGGCTTCCTTCCTGATGGTCAACGCCATCTATTGACGTGAGGACGGGCATGACTGACAGACGGGAGGAATCTGCATGAAGCCGGACGCGATTACGTCCAGAATCCTGGAGGACGCCCGCGCGGAGGCCTCCGCCATGCAGCGGGAGGCGGACCGCCGGGTGGACAAGCTCCGCCGGGAGAACGACGACGCCATGCGGAAACAGCGGGAAAAGGCCATCGCCAAGGCCGGAGAAGACGCGGTGGAGATCCGCGACCGGATGCTGCGCATGGCGGAACTGGATCAGCGCAAGGAATATCTGGGCATGAAGCGCCAGGTGATCGACGCGGCCTTTGATCGGGCGCTGGATGAGATGCGAAAAATGCCCGCGGAGCAGGCGCGGACCTTTATGGCCGCGCGGATCACCGAGGCCGCACAGGGGGACGAAGAGGTGATCTTCTCCGCCGGGGACGAGGGGATCTATACGGCCGAATTCCTGAAAGAGCTGAACGCGGGCCTCACAAAGGCGGGCAAGCCCGGCGCGCTCAGGCTGGCCCAGGAGCGCCGCGAGCTGAACGGCGGCGTGCTGCTGCGCCGCGGCGGCATGGAGATCAACCTGACCTATGCCGCGATCCTGGGAGAGAAGCGCCCCGCGCTGGAGGCGGAGGTCGCCTCCATGCTGTTCGACTGACGGAAGGATGGGTGAGAGAGAATGCCTCAGATAAGCCACGCATACGCGGTTGGCCGGGTGCGTTCCCTGGAAAAGAGCCTGCTTTCCCGCCAGATGCTGGACCGGCTGGTGAGCGCCCAGAGCGCCGACGACGCGGCGCGGATGCTCTCGGAGGCCGGATGGGGCGAGGCCGCCGACAGGACCGCGGTGGATAAGCTGGCGGACGCGCGGGTGCGCGAAGCCTGCCAGCTTGTGCGTGAATGCACCGCCGAGCCGGAGATCACCGACTGCTTCCTGATGAAATTCGACATCCTGAACCTGAAGACGCTGCTGAAGGCGCGGCTGATGGGGAGGACGGATCCGGAGCTTTCGCCCAACGGGCTGATCGACCGGGCGAAGATGGGCCACGCGGTGGCGGAGGGCAAGTATGACGATTTGCCCGAGGAATACCGGGAAACGCTGCAGAAGATCGAGCAGCGCGTGGCGGTGGAGGCCGATCCGCTGTACATCGATTCAATGCTGGACAAGCTGATGTACAGCATGATCTCCGCAAAGCTGAGGAAGAGCAGGCACGTGCCGGCGGAAATCGCCGATTACTTCGCCGCGAAGGCGGACAGCGTGAACCTGCTGATCGCGCTTCGTGCGCACGACATGGGCAAGTCGGCGGAATTCGTCGAGAAGCTGTTCGTGGAGGGCGGCCGCATCGGAAAGAACGAGCTGATGCGCGTGGCGGAAAACCCGGACAGCGCCGTGGCCGTGGCGGAAAAGACGCCCTATGCCGACATGATTCGCAGGGGCATGGAGCGGCGGGAGCGGGGAGACGGGCTGGCCTTCCTGGAGAAGCTGTTCGACGATTACGAGCTGAAGCTGATCCGCGCCGGGCGATACGAGATCCAGGGCATACAGCCGCTGGTGGGGTATCTGCTGGCGAGGGAGCGTGAGGCGTCCGCGGTGCGGCTGATCGTCACGGCGAAGGCCGTGAACGCCCCGGCGGACGCGCTGAGCGCGCGGCTTCGGGAAATGTACATCTGATCTTTTGAAATGAGGATTGAACCGTGTCTAAAATTGCTGTCGTAGGGCCGAAGGAGGCTGTGCTGGCATTCCGCGCCGTGGGCCTGGAAGTGGCGTTCGCTTCCACGCCCGAGGAGGCGTCCCGCGCCGTGTTCCGCCTGGCGGAAGAGGGCTGCGCGGTGATCTTTGTCACCGAAGAGGAAGCAAAGCAGATCTCCGAGACGATTTCCCGCTACAAGACCAGCCCGATCCCGGCCATCATCCCCATTCCTGGGGCGACGGGGTCCAGCGGCTTCGGCATGGCGGGGGTCCGGGCCAACGTGGAGAAGGCAGTCGGAGCGGATATACTATTCAAGGAAGAGGGTTGAATCGATGCGTCAAGGCACCATCGTGAAGGTAGCGGGACCGCTGATCGTCGCGGAAAACATGGGTGACGCGACAATGTACGACGTGGTTCGCGTTTCCGACAAGAGGCTCGTAGGGGAGATCATTGAGCTGCGCGGCGACCGCGCATCCATTCAGGTATATGAGGAGACCGCCGGACTGGGCCCGGGCGAGCCCGTGTATTCCACCGGCGCGCCGCTTTCCGTGGAGCTTGGGCCCGGGCTGATCGAATCCATATTCGACGGCATTCAGCGCCCGCTGACCACCATCCGCCAGAAGGCAGGCGACCGCATCACCCGCGGCATCGAGGTGAACGCCCTGGACCACGAAAAGAAGTGGGAATTCGTGCCCACAGTGCAGCCGGGCGACAAGGTGCGCGGCGGCAGTGTGCTGGGCACCGTGCAGGAGACCAGCGTGGTGGAGCAGAAGATCATGGTGCCGCCGAACGTCGAGGGCACCGTGGTGGACATCAAGGCCGGCAGCTTCACCATCGTGGAGCCCATCTGCACGCTGGACACGCCCAACGGGCGCGTGGAGCTTCCCATGATGCAGAAGTGGCCCGTGCGCCGCGGCAGGCCGTACCTGGAGAAGCTGGCGCCCTCTGAGCCCATGGTGACGGGGCAGCGCGTGATCGACACATTCTTTCCCATCGCCCGCGGCGGCGTCGCCGCGGTGCCCGGCCCCTTCGGCAGCGGCAAGACCGTGGTGCAGCACCAGCTGGCCAAGTGGGCGGACGCGGACATCATTGTCTATGTGGGCTGCGGCGAACGCGGCAACGAGATGACCGACGTGCTGATGGAGTTCCCCCAGCTGCACGATCCCCGCACCGGCGAGACGCTGATGAAACGCACGGTGCTGATCGCCAATACCTCCGACATGCCTGTGGCGGCCCGCGAAGCGTCCATCTACACCGGCATTACCATCGCGGAGTACTTCCGCGACATGGGATACAAGGTGGCCATCATGGCGGACTCCACATCCCGCTGGGCCGAGGCCCTGCGCGAGATGTCCGGGCGCCTGGAGGAAATGCCCGGCGAGGAAGGCTATCCCGCGTACCTGTCCAGCCGTATCGCGGAGTTCTACGAGCGGGCCGGCTGGGTAAAATGCCTGGGCGAGGAAGGCAGGACCGGCGCGATTTCCGCCATCGGCGCGGTGTCGCCTCCCGGCGGCGATATTTCCGAGCCCGTTTCCCAGGCCACGCTGCGCATCGTGAAGGTGTTCTGGGGACTGTCCGCTTCACTGGCGTATCAGCGCCACTTCCCGGCTATCGACTGGCTGCAGAGCTATTCCCTGTATGTGGACAGGATGGAACGCTGGTTCGGCGACATGATCTCCCCGGAGTGGAACTCCATGCGCCAGCAGGCCATGGCGCTCTTGCAGAAGGAGAGCGAGCTGAACGAGATCGTGCGCCTGGTGGGCGTGGACGCCCTGGGCTGGAAGGACAGGCTGACGCTGGAAGTCACCCGGTCCATCCGCGAGGACTATCTGCACCAGAACGCCTTCGACGAGGTGGATACGTACACCTCGCTGCAGAAGCAGCTAAGGATGCTGCGGCTGATCCTCAGCTTCTATGAGAAGGGGCTGCGGGCGCTGGACGCCGGCGCGGATTTCAGCAAGGTGATCTCCCTGCCCGTCAGGGAGCGCATCGGCCGCGCGAAGTACATCCCCGAAGAGGAGATCCGGGAATTCGACAAGATCGACAGTCAGCTGAACGACGAGATGAGCGCGCTGACGGAAGGAGGCCGCTGACATGCTGAAGGAGTATTCCACGATCCGAGAGGTCGTCGGCCCCCTGATGGTGGTCGAGGGCGTCAGCGGCGTAAAATATGAGGAACTGGTGGAGATCGAGCAGGCCAACGGCGAGAAGCGCATGGGCCGCGTGCTGGAGATCGACGGCGACAGGGCCATGCTGCAGCTGTTCGAGAGCAGCCAGGGTTTGAAGATCGATACCGCGAAGGCGCGGTTCCTGGGCAGATCCATCGAGCTGTCCGTGTCCATGGACATGCTGGGGCGCGTGTTCGACGGGCTGGGGCGTCCCCGGGACGGCGGCCCGGAGATCATCCCCGAGATGCGGCTGGACATGAACGGTTCGCCCATCAACCCCGCGTCCCGGGACTACCCGGATGAGTTTATCCAGACGGGCATTTCGGCCATCGATGGACTGAACACGCTGGTGCGCGGACAGAAACTGCCGGTGTTCTCCGGTTCCGGCATGCCCCACGCCAACCTGGCGGCGCAAATCGCCCGCCAGGCCAGGGTGCTGGGCAGCGAGGGCGACAACTTCGCCGTGGTGTTCGGCGCCATCGGCATCACATTTGAGGAAGCGGATTTCTTCATCAGCGACTTCAGGCGCACGGGAGCCATCGACCGCGCGGTGCTGTTCATGAACCTGGCCAACGACCCGGCCATCGAGCGCATCGCCACGCCGCGCATGGCGCTCACCGCAGCGGAGTACCTGGCCTTTGAAAAAGGCATGCATGTGCTGGTGATCCTGACCGACCTGACCAACTACGCCGAGGCGCTGCGCGAGGTGTCCGCGGCGCGCAAGGAGGTGCCCGGACGCCGGGGCTATCCCGGATACCTGTACACCGACCTGGCCAGCATGTACGAGCGCGCGGGGCGCATCAAGGGAAAGCCCGGCTCCGTGACGCAGATCCCCATCCTCACCATGCCGGAGGACGACAAGACCCACCCCATCCCCGACCTGACGGGCTATATCACCGAGGGGCAGATCATCCT